>ERZ1024483.161-NODE-161-length-21332-cov-6.139117_pt1 | contig 21332 bp, 18 predicted proteins | sample MGYA00520799_ERZ1024483 | MGnify/ENA primary metagenome ERZ1024483 (study PRJEB33242, sample SAMEA3444315) | Homo sapiens | biome: Host associated; feature: Gastrointestinal tract; material: Stool | place: Uganda | collected 2011-01-01 ...
TACTGACAAGACAGGTCAGATTTGGGGAACAGTGTATATGTATGTTCCGGGTGATATCAGGAGGTGTTATCAGGGGGTGCAGTTGTCTCAACTGCACCAACCTATTTGAAGGCACAAGAGGATGCACCTGCCGCTTGGTTGGTGCAGTTGAGACAACTGCACCCCCTGAATGGTTTATTCGTCCTTCGGCTTTTTGATTATGGCATATATAATCGAGATGAAGCCGAGGAAGCACACTACGGGTGCCACCTTAATGCGGCGCACGCTGAAGATATCGTTGTCGAAAACGGTCTCGTCGCTTCCGCCACCGCTCATAAGTATAAAACCAAGGATTACAACCAACATTCCGACAGCCATCAGAATGAAGTTGATCTTACCGAATGCGTAATTTCTTTTATCCACTTTGTTTATATTTTAAGTTGAATGAATATATTCTATCAAATAATGACTATATGTATAAGTAGTGTCTGTATGTATAAGTAGTGTCTATATATAATATTTATATATAAGTAATGTCAACATCTCAACACCACAACACATCAACACATCAACATCTCAACATTATATCTTATACAAATCGCCTGCCTTCATGCGCAGGAACTTGTTAACCGATATTATCGAGCAGATAGCCGTGATGAAGATACCGAACACAACCACCGTACCGGCAGTTATGGCGAGCACCTGCCACGTAATGAGGTCGAGAACGTCGGGCTCGTACATGAACAGAGCGTAGACAGCACCACCAAGCACGCAGCACGCTATGAGCGCAGCGAGCAGACCGAGCAACACGTAGTGGCGCACGAACGGCGCACGGATGAAGCCCCACGACGCACCCACGAGTTTCATAGTGTGGATGGAGAAGCGGCGGGCGTAGATGCTCAGACGCACGGTGTTGTTGATAAGCGAGAACGACACGATGGTGAGCAGCACGGCGAGCGCCAGCAGCACCAGGCTTATCTTGGCGATGTTCTCGTTCACGCTGTCGATGAGGTCCTTCTGATACTTCACCTCGCTCACCTTAGGGTAGGCTTTCAGCTCCTTAGAGATGAACTGCAGCGAGTCGCTGTTGGCGTAGTCAGACTTCAGCGTTATCTCGATAGACGAGAGGAACGGGTTCACTTCGGCGAACTCGCGAGGGTCGGTGCCCAGCGCCTTGATGCCTTCGCGCAGCGCCTGCTCCTTACTGATATACTGCAACGAACAGATGTACGGGCGCGCCTGCAGCTTGTTGCAGAACTGGTGAGCCTCGCCTGTCGTCATATCGTCCTGCAGCATCATCGTCACCACGATGTTCTGCTTCACATAGGCAGAAAGATTGCGGGCGGTGCACACTGAGAACACCACCAAACCTAACAGGATAAGCACCATTGCGGTGCTAATGCACAACGTTACGGCCTGCAATCCGTGACGACTGCGGGTCTTCTTGTTTTTCTTTCTCATTCCGAAAAGGCTATATTATACCAAATTTCCTGCAAAATAACAAAAAAATATCGGTTAAAAAGAGGGATTAACGTCAATTAACACCATACGTATGCCTTTAATAAAACAAACTATCTACCTTTGGATAACTATAAAAGCACACATAATGGCAACAATTCTCTATCCTTCGCCGATAGTCGGACCGATACACAGTCGGCGACTTGGCATTTCGCTCGGCGTGAACGTCAACCCGAGCGACGGAAAGATATGCACGTTCGACTGCATCTACTGCGAGGTGGGCTACAACCGCTTGCGCCGCCCTACTCTGCCGCAACCTTCGCGCGAACTTATCGCAGAGCGACTCGAGCTGAAGCTGAAGGAGATGCGCGCGGTGGGCTCGAAGCTCGACGTGATAACCTTCTCTGGCAACGGCGAACCGACAGCGCATCCCGACTTCCTGCCTATCATCGAGGACACAATACGTCTGCGCGACGCCTACTATCCCGAGGCGCGCGTGTCGGTGCTCACCAACTCTACGCTGGCGCACCGCCACGATGTGCATCGTGCGCTGATGCTCGTGGACAACAACATAATGAAGCTCGACACGGTCTGCGCTGAATATATTAATAAGGTGGACCGCCCCGTTCAACCGCCGTACAACGTTGAGAACATCGTGAAGGAAATGGAGTCGTTCGGCGGACATTGCATCGTGCAGACCATGTTCATGCACGGCACGGACGACGCCGGTGCGAGTGTCGATAATGTTTCAGAGGCTTTCGTGGAGCCTTGGCTCGCCGCCGTTCGACGCATCAAGCCCAGCAGCGTGATGATATACACTATCGACCGCGAGACGCCTTGCACCACTCTTCGCAAGGCTACGCACGCTGAGCTCGACGCTATTCGCGACAAAGTGATTGCCGCAGGCTTCGCTTGCACCGTCGGTTACTGATGTGCAGCGGTCGGCGCGGATGAAATCTCACCATCACAACATCACAACACCTCAACATCAAATCTCACCACCTCAACACCACACCACCTCAACATCAAATCTCAACACCTCACCACCTCAACATCACAACATCTAATCTCAACACCACAACACCTCAACATCTCAACACAAAAAAATAACGGCAAGGTTGACATCACGTCAACCTTGCCGCTTTCATTGAAATAACAACACTAATATATAAAAGGTATGAAATATATGTGTTTTGATGTTTCAGTTGTTCAGAACCAGCCGAAGCCGCATGAGGCTTACAGCTTGCTGATGATGCCCAGCTTAGAGCTCTCGAGGAACTTCACGATAGCCGTGATCTCCTTGCCAGCCGGCACCTGTTCCTTAATCTGATTGATTGCGTCGAACACGCTTGTCTGTCCGTGGAACACGAGACGATAAGCGTTAGCGATATGACCAATAACCTTCTCGGTAGTGCCCGACGACTTCAGCAGCGTCTCGTTAACGCCAGCGTAGCGCACGGGGTTGTCTGTAGCCACGATGAACGGAGGCACATCCTTCGAGATACGCACACCGCCAGTCACCATCGACGCACCACCGATGCGCACGTTAGAGTTGACGATGACGCCAGAAGAGAAGATTGCAGCGCTGTGAACCTCACAGTCGCCTGCCACCTTCGTACCATAACCGAAGGTAACATAGTCGTCAACCTTCGTGTCGTGCGAGATGTGCACGCCCTCCATGAAGAAGTTGCGGTTGCCGATGCGTGTCTCGCCGTCGGTGAATGTGGCACGGTTAACAACCACATTCTCACGGAAGATGTTCTCGTCGCCGATAACGAGGCGTGTAGACTCACCCTTATAGTTGAAGTCCTGCGGCTCAGCGCCGAGCACCGTGTTCTGATAAACCTTGTTGCCACGGCCCATTACGGTGCCGCGCATGATGCTCACGTAAGGATAGATTACGCAGTCGTCGCCAATCACCACGTCGTCCTCAATGTATGCGAACGGATAGATTGTAACGTTCTTGCCAATCTTCGCACCCGGAGCTATATATGCTTTTTCACTAATCATAATTTTGAGTTTTGAGTTGTGAGTTTTGAGTTGTGAGTTTTGAATTTTGAGTTTTGAATTATGCGCTGCGCGCATTGTGAGTTTATCAGTTGTGAATTATGAATTCTAAACTGAACAATTCTAAATTCAAAATTGAACAATTCAACATCGGCGTAGCCGACAATTCAAAACTCAACATTCAACATTCAACATTCTTAATATCTTCCTCCGCCAAGTGCATAGTAGAGGTTAACCACTGCCTGCATCTTGTAGAAGTCGTCCTGCACCTTCGAGAGCTCAGCGTTGAGCAGGCTCTGCTGTGCGGTGATGATCGCAAGATACGTAGCCGATCCGTCGTTGAAGAGCATCTTGTTGTACTCTACGTTCTTCTTCAGACTCTCCACCTGCTTAGCCTCCAGCGCGCTCTTCTCTGCAGAAGAGTTGTAGAGCACGAGGGCGTTGCTCACCTCAGAGCCGGCTGAGAGCACTGCGTTCTGCCATGTGTTGTAAGCCTGCTCCTGCTTTGCCTTAGCCACCTTCAAGCCAGCCACGAGCTGGCCGTGAGCGAAGATAGGCTGAACGAGCGAGCCGACAGCCGAAAGCAACCACTTGCCGGGGTTGGTGATGCCCATACCGCCTGAGTTGGTGAAGGCGCCTGTGCCCGAGATGGTGATGTTCGGATAGAACTTAGAGCGTGCTGTGTTCACGTCGTAGAAGCACTGTGCGAGCGACATCTCGGCGTAGTGAACGTCGGGACGGTTGGCGAGCAGCTGCAAGCCTACGCCGGTAGAGAACTCCGTCGGCAACTGCTGTCCTTCGAACGTGCCGCGTGCGATGGTCTGCGCCTGCTGACCGAGCAGCAGCGAGAGCGAGTTCTCAGTCTCGCGAATCTGACGCTTCAGCTCTGTAGACTGTGCCTTAACCGAGTACATGTTAGCCTCAGCACTCTGCACGCTTGTCTCCTTCACGCGGCCAAGCTCCTTCTGAATCTTCATGATATTCCATGTCTCCTCAGTGAGCTTCGACATATCGTCTACCACCTGCAGCTGCTTGTCGAGCATGAGCAGCGTGTAGTACAAGTTGGCGATGTTAGAGATAACCTTTGTCTGCACTACGAGCTGATAGTCTTTCGTAGCGAGCAGCGCCATCTGTGCCGAACGCTTCTGGTTGAGAAGGTTGCCGAAGAGGTCTACGCTCCACGATGCGGTGATAGGCAGCGTGTAGGTCTTCGTAGCGGGGTTGCCGTCCCACGAAGCTATTGTGCCTTGCGGCGAGAAGGTGAAGCCCGGCACGAAAGCGAGCTTAGCCACCATGAGCTGGTCTTCTATCATCTTCACGTTGAGTGCGGCGTTGAGCAGGTTGGTGTTGTTCTTCAAACCCTGCTCGATGAGAGCCTGCAGCTGCGGGTCGGTGAACACCGTGCGCCAGGCGAGGTTGCCGAAGCTTGTGGTGTCGCTCACTGCGAGTGTGTCGGTGCTGCTCTGCACGTCGCGTACGAGTCCCGTGGTGTTCACCTCGGGACGCTCGTACTTATTGTATATTCCGCAGCTGGTCATCAGCAATGCGCCAGCGGCGAGAAGCATTAACTTTTTCATGTTCATCTGTCTTATTTTGAAGTCTTTTCAATCTGATCCTGCAGCGCACCTGCCACGTACGGGTTGGTGTACTGGCGAATCTCGGTGTCTACATCAGCTCTGTCGTTCTCGAACTCGATAGGCTTGATCTTCTCCTGCAATGTCTGGAAGATGTAGAACAGCGCAGGCACTACCATAATCTGGCAAAGCATACCGATAAGCATACCGCCTACGGCTGCAGCACCGAGAGTCATGTTGCCGTTGTAACCTACACCCCAAGGCATGAGCAACGGAAGCAAACCGATAATCATAGCCAAAGAGGTCATAAGGATAGGACGCAGACGGGCTGAAGCACCGAGAACTGCCGACCAAGAGATAGCCATACCGGTCTGACGGCGTTCGAGGGCGAACTGCACGATAAGGATGGCGTTCTTAGCGAGAAGACCCATAAGCATGATGAGCGCAATCTGCATGTAGATGTCGTTGTTCTTGCCAAACATGTTGGTGAAGAGGAAGGCTCCTGCCAGACCGAACGGAATGGAAAGAATTACTGACAACGGCAGAATGTACGACTCATACTGTGCCGAAAGGATGAGGTATACGAAGGTCAAGCAGAGCACGAACACGATAGCTGTAGAGTTTGACGACTCCTGCTCGGTACGTGTCAAGCCCGAGAACTCGTAGGTGTAGCCTGCCGGAAGCGATGTCTTCGCAACCTCTGCCATAGCGTTGATAGCGTCGCCGGTTGAGTAGCCCTCAGCAGCCGAAGCGTTCACGTTGATTGAGGTGAAGAGGTTGAAGCGGTCGATCTCCTGCGGACCGTATACACGACTCAGGTTCACGTACTCCTTAATCGGAGCCATCTCGCCTGCAGATGTGCGCACATAGATGTTGTCAAGACTCTTCAGGTCTGCACGATCCTGCGGTGCCGACTGGATGTATACACGGTAGAGCTTACCGTAAGCGTTGAAGTTAGACGCATACATACCGCCGTAGTAGCCCTGCATTGTGGTGAGCACTGTAGACGGGTCGATGCCGCTCTGCTTACACTTAGCTACGTCAACATCTATCTTGTACTGCGGATACTTGGTGTTGTACGATGTCATGGCGTTCGAAATCTCCGGACGCTTGTTGAGCTCGCCGATGAACTTCTGTGTGATGTCGTAGAACTTGTTGACATCGCCACCCGTGCGGTCCTGCATTGAGAATGTCATACCGTTGGTTGCAGAGAAGCCCTGCACCATAGGCGGCTGGAAGGCGAGAATCTGCGCGCCCTTGATGGCTGCGGTCTGCTTGTATATCATACCGAGCACCATAGTAGAACCGAGGTTGTGTACGCCGATGTACTTCAGCGGACCTTCTGCCTCCTGACGCTCCTCGAAGCTCTTCAGCTTGATAATGAATGTACCCTGGTTAGAGCCCTGACCTGCGATGAAGTTGTAGCCCGTGATACGCATACGGCTGGCGATAGCCGGGTTGGTAGCGAGCATACGGTCTACTTCGTCCATCACCTCGTTGGTCTTCTTCATAGATGTTCCCGGAGGTGTTGAAACTGTACAGAACACTGTGCCGGTATCCTCGTCAGGAACGAGGCCTGTCTTTGTTGTACCCATGAGCACAGCCATTGCAGCGATAGCCACTACGACTGTAGCGATAGCGATAACGGGGCGCTCAACGAGGCGGCGCACACCCTTTGTATACTTCTCCTGCACCTTGCCGTATGCGGCGTTGAACGATGCGTGGAAGCGGTCTACCATCGACATCTTGCGCTCCTTGCCTTCTTCGTCCTTCGGCTTCAGCAAGATGGCGCAGAGAGCCGGCGAAAGTGTCAAGGCGTTAAGTGCCGAGATGATGATAGAGATAGCCATAGTGATACCGAACTCGCGGTAGAACGCACCTGACGTACCACCCATGAACGACACGGGGATGAACACCGACGCCATAACGAGGGTGATTGAGATGATGGCACCAGAGATCTCGTTCATGGCGTCGATAGACGCGAGCTTAGCCGACTTGTAGCCGAGGTCGAGCTTGGCATGCACGGCCTCGACGACCACGATGGCGTCGTCGACCACGATGGCGATGGCAAGCACGAGTGCGGCAAGCGTAAGCAGGTTGAGCGAGAAGCCGAACGCATAGAGGAAGAAGAATGTACCGATCAACGACACGGGCACCGCAATCAACGGGATGAGCGTAGAGCGTGTGTCCTGAAGGAAGATGTACACCACGATGAACACGAGGAGGAACGCCTCGCAGAGTGTCTTGATAAGGTCCTCGATTGAGGCGAAGAGGAACTCTGTTACGTCCTGCATGATGTCGAAGTGGATTCCCGGCGGCATTGTAGCCTCCTGGTCCTTGAGGAGTTTCTTGATGTTTGTGGCAATCTCCGTAGCGTTAGAGCCTGCAGTCTGCGTAACCATCATTGTTACTGACGGCTTGCCGTTGTTCTTCGACTCAACGGTATAAGACAATGCGCCCATCTCCACACGAGCCACGTCCTTCACGCGGATGGTCTGTCCGTCCTGTGTCGACTTGATAATCATGTCGCCGAACTCCTCCGGTGTCTGCAGACGTCCTCTGTAGCGGAATGTGTACTGATACTGGTTGTCAGAAAGCTCGCCTACAGCACCCGGCGCAGCCTCGATGTTCTGCTGTGCGAGTACGCCGGTGAGGTCGGTCGGAATCAAGCCGTAGCTCTTCATCTTCACCGGGTCGATCCAGAGGCGCATGGTGTAGTCTTTCTGCGAGAAGCACTGGCACTCGCCCACACCGTTCACACGCTTGATGGCAGGAACGACATTGATGTTTGCATAGTTGGTGAGGAACTCGTCGTCGTGGCGGTCGTCGTCGGCTGTAAGACCGAAGAGGATAACGGTAGACGACTGGCGCTTCATGACGGTCACACCCGCCTTTGTTACCTCAGCCGGCAGCAACGCAGAAGCCTGCGACACGCGGTTCTGCACGTTCACCTGACACATGTCAGGGTCCATGCCCTGCTTGAAGAATACGGTGATTGAAGCCGAACCGTCGTTGGTGGCAGAAGATGTCATGTATGTCATGCCTTCCACACCGTTGATCGACTCCTCAAGCGGTGCGAGCACCGAGTTGAGCACGGTCTGCGAGTTGGCACCGGTATAGGCAGCGCGCACCATGATGGTAGGCGGCGCCATGTTCGGGTACTGCTCGATAGGCAGCGACACCAAACCTAACACACCCAGGATGACCACCAGGATAGAAATCACGGTGGAGAGTACCGGGCGCAGGATAAATCTATCTAATTTCATATTACTTTCTTGAATTGTGAATTTTGAATTTTGAGTTGTTGCAGCAAGCTGCAATTTTGAGTTTTAAAATTATGAGTTGGGAGTTGTTGGCAATGAATTCAAAATTCATCAATTCCTAATTGCGACTTGTCGCAATAATTCATAATTAAAAACTCAAAACTCAAAATTTATTTGCCGAATGCCTTCTTGAGTTGCTTGAGGTCGCCCTGCGCAGCGCCGAGTTCCTCTGTCTTCTTCAGCTTCTCAGCATACTGAGCCTCTGTGACGGGCTTGATGTCCATACCGTCCTGGAGCGAAGAAACGCCGTTTACGACGAAGCGGTCGCCAACGCTAAGACCAGAAGTGATGATATAGTTCTTGCCGTCGTTCTGCGAGTTGACTGTCACCGGTGTGTACTTCACCTTGTTGTCCTTGCCTACAACATATACGAAGTACTTGTCCTGCACCTGAACCACAGCGTCCTGCGGGATGATAACAGCCGAAGAAGCTACGTGAGGCACAACGATAGAGCCAGACGCACCGCTCTTGAGCACGTGGTCGGGGTTGGGGAAGTCGGCACGCATAGACACTGTACCGGTTGTCGGGTCGATGACGCCGCTCACGGTAGCCACCTTGCCCGGATGCTCGTAGATAGAGCCGTCGGCGAGCTGCAGCTTCACAGCCGGATAGTTCTCTACGGCAGCGTGTACGCCGCCATGTGTCTTGCTCATCTCCAGGAGGTCTTTCTCTGTCATAGAGAAGTAAACCTGCATTGTAGAGTTGTTAGACACTGTGGTGAGGGGCTGCTGCGACGAAGCGCTAACGAGAGCGCCTACGCGGTAAGGCAGGTCGCCTACAACGCCGTTAGCCGGAGATGTGACGAAGCAGAAGTTGAGGTTCTGCTTAGCCGACACGTATGCTGCCTCTGCCTGAGCGAGCTGAGCGGCAGCGCTTTCCATTGCGTTCTTTGTCGACTGCAGCTCGTAAGAACCGATTACGTTGTTCTTGAAGAGCTTCTGCGAGTTGTTGTATGTGAGGGTTGCAGTGTTGAGCTGTGCCTTGGCAGCGTTCACAGATGCCTTTGCCTGACGAACGGCAGCGGCGTATGTTACGTTGTCGATGACGAACAGCAACTGACCAGCCTTAACCGACTGACCTTCCTTCACGCAAAGCTTTGTGATGAAGCCAGACACTTTCGGGCGAATCTCCACGTCCTGCACACCCTTGATAGATGCCGGATAGGTGGTCTGCAAGTTTGCGTCCTGACCCTGAACTGTGCGTACAGCGTATTCGTTGTCGCCGAAGTTAGGCTTTCCGCCACTCTTTCCGCCGCCACATGAGGCGAGCACTGCAGCCAAGGCTGCAACCAATAAAATCTTTGTTTTCTTCATACCTATTTTTAATAATTTTTTTTACCTTTCTATATTTCTACCTTATTTATAATATATACTTTACTATTTGCTTGGTGACTGTAGGAGTGCAGCAACCTGATGCTGCGTATACAGAAAACTAAACCGCTTGTTTAAGTTTTCTGCATGCAAAGTTACTAAATATGTAAATAAGTTGTAACCATTGCATACATACATTTAACAACTTTTATTTCTCATTACGCGTTATTCAATATATTAGTATCGATTTTGACCAATGCAGAAGTGCATTTTCATAAATTATAGTGACATTTTATACACTCGAAAGTGCCACTTTATCAATGTGTATGTTGTGTATCAGCCACCGACCGCGGACGCGAACGGTGCGGACCGCGGACGCGAACGATGCGGACCGCGGACGCGAACGGTGCGGACCGCGGACGCGAACGGTGCGGACTGCGGACGCGAACGGTGAGAGAACTACTGAGTGAGCCCCATTTCTGCGGCTTTCTTCATCAGTAGTTCCATAAGAGGCTCGCGTTCGTTAGCCACACGGTTGTCGAGCACGGCGTCCTTCAGATACTGTTTCAGCACGCCCACCTCTCTACTCGGCTGCAGATTGAATATCTGCATTATCTCGTTGCCGTCGATGACGGGCTGCAGCAGGCGCTTGTAGTCGCGCTCCTTAAGGTCAGTGAGTTTCTCGCGCACCATGCGAAAGTTTTCGAGGAAACGCTTCTTGCGCACCTCGTTCTTGCTCGTGATGTCAGCCTCGCAGAGCATCATCAGGTCATCGATGTCGTCGCCGGCGTCGTTGAGCAGACGGCGAACGGCTGAGTCGGTCACCTCCTCGTCGGCAATCACGATGGGTCGCATGTGCAGGTCTACCATCTTCTCCACGTACTTCATCTTGGCGTCCATCGGCAGCTTCATGCGTCTGAAGATGGCGGGAATCATCTTGGCGCCCACGTAGTTGTGGTTGTGGAACGTCCATCCGATAGCAGGCTCCCAGCGCTTTGAGCGCGTCTTGCCCACGTCGTGGAACAGAGCCGCCCAACGCAGCCAGAGGTTGTCGCTGCGCTTCGCCACGTTGTCCACCACCTCGAGCGTGTGGTAGAAGTTGTTCTTGTGCGCCTTGCCGTTGCGCGTCTCCACGATGTCGAGCGCAGCCAGCTCGGGTATGATGAGCTGCAGCAGTCCGCAGCGGTGCAGCTCGACGAAGCCGCGCGAGGGCTGGTCGGTATTCATTATCTTGTTCAGCTCGTCGGCAATGCGCTCGCCGCTCACTATCTTGATGCGCTCGGCGTTGCGTCCGAGGGCGTCGAACGTCTCCTCGTCGATGAAGAACTTGAGCTGAGCCGAGAAGCGCACGCAGCGCATCATGCGCAGCGGGTCGTCGGAGAAAGTGATGTCGGGGTCGAGCGGTGTGCGTATAATGCCGTCCTCGAGGTCGTAGATGCCGTCGAACGGGTCTACGAGTTCGCCGAAGCGCGCCTTGTTAAGGCATACCGCCATGGCGTTGATGGTGAAGTCGCGGCGGTTCTGGTCATCCTCGAGTGTGCCGTCCTCAACCACGGGCTTGCGCGAACCACGGTCGTAGCTCTCGCGGCGGGCGCCCACGAACTCCACCTCCGTGTCGTAGAACTTAACCTGCGCCGTACCGAAGTTGCGGTATACGGCGAGATGAGCGCGCCAGCGTCCGGTCTTCTCGTTCTTGCCCAGCGCCTTCTGCAGCGCCTGCGCCACCTCTATGCCGCTGCCCACGACGACGACGTCGATGTCGTTCGTGGGGCGCTCGAGGAATATGTCGCGTACATAGCCGCCCACGAGATAGCATTCTACGCCCATCTCGTCGGCCACTTCGCCTATCTTATGGAATATCTTTTTGTCGAGAATTTGTGCCAATTCGGCATCTGTGTATAGCTTCATTCGTATAAAATCCTGATTATTACATGCAAATCGAGTGCAAAGTTACATATTTTTACAGAATTTAATGTGTATTGACGGAAAATTTGTACCTTTGCGCTCACATTAATAAATAGCACCCGATATAGCAGACTATTTTTTATACCTAAGTACGTCGAACGGAAAGAAGAGTTCACACAAATAATTAACAAATAAAACAAAAAGACAATGAAAATCAAACAGACAGCATCTACACTGTTCCTTATCGCTATGCTCTGCCTCGGCGCAACAAAGGCAAAGGCGCAGGTTAACGCACAGTTGTTCTATGATTTCGGCAGCGACCGCAAGTTCGTTACGCTGACGCTCGAAATGTTCAAGCAGGACAAGTGGGGTAACACCTACTTCTTCATCGACCACGACTTCAACTACGACCAGCACGTTAAGGGTCCGAACCTCGCTCCTGGCGGAACTTACTTCGAGATCGCTCGCTGCCTCAACTTCTGGCAGAACTCTGCCATCAAGAACCTCTCGCTCCAAGTAGAGTACAACGGCGGTATCACACGCTCCTACCCTATCAACAACGCTTGGCTCGTGGGTCTCGACTACTTCATCCACTCGAAGGACTTCAAGAACACGCTCAACCTCAAGGCGCTCTATAAGAACATCCAGAAGAAGGACTCTGATGTGCCTATGCAGTTCACCGTGGTTTGGGCTATGAACGACCTCTTCGGCGTGAAGGGCTTGAAGTTCGACGGCTTCGCCGACTTCTGGTGGGAGGACCATGCTGTCGACTTCCGCGCAGACGGCTCTTGCGACACGAAGAGCACCGTATTCATCACCGAGCCGCAGCTCTGGTATAACGTGGGTCAGCACTTCGGTTGCGACAACCTCAGCCTCGGTACTGAGATAGAGCTTTCTAATAACTTCGGATCTACCGGCGGTTTCAAGTGTCGCCCGTGCCTCGGCGTGAAGTGGGACTTCTAAAAGTAAAAAAGCCCCTCCCAACCCTCCCCGTCGGGGAGGGCTCTCAAACTAAAAAATACCCAAGGCTTAGAAAGGCCTAAAGAGGCTTAGAAAGGCCTAAACTCAATCAAAACATGCTTTCAAAACTTTTCGGCTTCGACCCTTCGAAGCACAACATTAAGACAGAGGTGATGGCGGGCATCACGACCTTCCTCACCATGGCGTACATCCTCGCCGTCAACCCGAGCATCTTCAGCAACCTCGCCGACAAGGGCATGGACACCAACGCTGTGTTCACAGCAACGGCGCTCGCCGCTATCATCGGCACACTCGCTATGGCTATCTACGCCAAAAAGCCGTTCGGACTGGCGCCGGGCATGGGTCTGAACGCGTTCTTCGTGTTCACCGTCTGCCTCACCATGGGCTACTCATGGCAGTTCGCGCTCACCGCTATCCTCATCGAGGGCTTCATCTTCGTGGTGCTCACGCTCACAAGCATCCGCACGCTCATCGTCGACGCTATTCCGGCGTCTATCAAGCGCGCTATCGGCGCCGGCATCGGACTCTTCATCGCCTTCATCGGACTGAAGAACGCGGGCATCATCGTTGAGAACACTGCCACATTCGTAACTATCGGCAACATGACCCAAGGCACAGCGCTGCTCGGCGTGATTGGCATCATTATCACATCGGTGCTCGTCATAAAGAACGTACCAGGCTCGCTGCTCATCGGCATCCTCGCTACAGCGCTTATCGGCATTCCAATGGGCGTCACCAACTTCTCGGGCGTTGTAGACACTCCGCCGTCGGTGGCTCCGCTGTTCTGCCAGTTCGAGTTCCATAACATCTTCACCATCGACATGGTGGTGATAGTGTTCACCTTCCTCTTCATCGACATGTTCGACACAATGGGCACGCTCGTTGGCGTATGCACAAAGGCGGGCATGATGCAGAAGGACGGACGCATACCGGGGCTTAACAAGGCGTTCATGGCTGACGCTATCGCTACAATGACAGGCGCTTGCCTCGGCGCAAGCACCACTACCACTTACGTTGAGAGTGCTGCGGGCGTAGCTCAGGGCGGACGCACCGGTCTCACGGCGTTCTCTACCGCAATGTGCTTCGTGGTGGCTATGTTCTTCGCACCGCTGTTCCTCTCTATCCCGGCAGCAGCCACTACTCCGGTGCTCGTCATCGTGGGTCTGTTCATGCTCACACCGGTGAAGGACATCGACCTCGACAACTATGCCGAGTCTATCCCTGCGTTCATCACCATCGTGATGATGCCGCTCACATACAGCATCTCTGACGGCATCCTCTGCGGTGTCATCTCATACGTGCTTATCAACATGCTCTGCCTGAACTGGAAGAAGCTCAACCCGACGCTCTACGTTCTCGCCGTGCTGTTCATCATGAAGTATATATTCATCTAAAGTAGCATAAAAACTCAGTATAAGTCGCAGCTCACATACGTGGTTGACGACTATACATGGCATTCTATAGGAGTGTGTGGCGACTGCCACGCACTCTTTTTTTGTGCTCTTTCGACAGAAAAGTGCAACGCCTTCAAGCTATAATCAACAGAAAAGTGTGTCTTTAATAATGTTCGCATGTCTAAATATTAATTAAATAAGGTGGCGTAAATGTCGCCAATACACGGAATTGTTGTACTTTTGCCGAGAAATGAAGAAATTTACGCTTATAACACTTGTCGCTTTGGCTCTCGCTTCGTGTGCCAAGACCGACGACGATATGGCTCAGGAGATGCTCACACGCATCAACTCGCTGTACGAGAGCGGCAACTACCGCGCCACTCTCGACTCCATCACCGTACTTCGCGACCGCTACCCTGCCGCCATTGAAGCGCGCAAGGCGGCTCTTGTATTGTGGCAGAACGCATCGTTGAAGATGGCGCAGGCAGACGTGGCTCAAACTGACATCCTCCTGCAGCAGACCATAGCGAAGATAGCAAGCACAACCGACCGCTACGAGCGAAACTTGCTCGGCGTGAGACGCGACTCGCTGCAGGCACGCTACGATGCCATGTGCGGCGTGGTGAAGATGATACGAATGCGTCAAAAGCAGGAGCAAAAGCAGTAAAATGAGCCTACGTTTGCTCAATTCATAAGTTTTTTGTATTTTTGTGCCGATTTATGGATACTACAAAGACAGAGGAACAGTTTAAGAGAGTGATGGACGAGTGTCGCACGCTCTTTGCGAAGAAGCTTCATGATTATGGAGCTTCGTGGCGTATATTGCGCCCATCGTCGCTCACCGACCAGCTTTTCATAAAGGCGAAGCGCATTCGCTCGCTCGAAATAACGGGCACTTCGCTTGTTGGCGAGGGTATTCGCCCTGAGTTCATAGCACTCATCAACTATGGCATCATCGGACTTATACAGCTTGAGAAGGGCTACGTAGACACCGTGGACATCAAGCCCGAAGAGGCGCTCGCGCTCTACGACGCTCACGCCAAGGATTGTCTCGAACTGATGCTACGCAAGAACCACGACTACAACGAAGCATGGCGCGATATGCGCATAAGCAGCTACACCGACTTCATCCTCACCAAGATACAGCGCATAAAGGAGATAGAAGGTCTGGACGGAAAGACGCTCGTGTCGGAAGGTATCGACTCCAACTACATGGACATAATCAACTATGCATGCTTCGGAGCTATAAAGATGGCTGAATAATGCGAAATATAAGAATCGCGGCTGTGAACATCTGCCGCTTCATACTGGCTGCCACGTTCATCTTCTCCGGATACGTGAAGGCTATCGACCCGCTGGGCACGCTGTACAAGCTGAAGGACTACGCGGCTGCGATGTCGCTGAACGACATTCTGCCCGACTGGGCGCTTGTCATCGTGGCGATTGCGCTCGGAGCTCTCGAGTTCTCGCTGGGCGTATTCATGCTTTTCGCGGTGCGCAGACACGCGGTGTCGAAACTTACGCTCGCCCTTATGAGCGTGATGACCGCGCTGACGGTGTGGATATACATAGCCGACCCGGTGAAAGACTGCGGATGCTTCGGCGATGCGCTCACGCTGACCAACGGTGAGACGCTGCTGAAGAACATCGTGCTCATAGCATGTGCGGCGCTTGTGGCATGGCGACCGGTGGATATGGCGCGCTTCATATCGCGCACCAACCAATGGATCGTGAAGTATTACACCATTGCGTACATCGTAGTGACAAGCGTATACTGCCTCTACACGCTGCCTATCTTCGACTTCCGCCCGTACCGCGTCGGAACGAACATAAAGCAGGGCATGGAGATACCCGAAGGAGCCGAGCAACCGGAGTTCGAAAGCACATTCATACTGCGCAAGAACGGCGTGACGCGCGAGTTTACGCTCGACAACTACCCCGACTCTACATGGGAGTACGTAGACACCAAGACGGTGCAGACCAAGAAGGGCTACGAACCGCCTATACACGACTTCGCCATTACGACGAACGACACGGGCGAAGACATCACCGAGCAGGTGCTCACGAAGAAGGGATACACCTTCCTGCTCGTTTCGCCCCGACTTGCCGTGGCTGACGACAGCAACTTCGGCGACATCGACCAGATATACGAATACGCTGAGGAGAACGGTGTCGACTTCTTCTGCCTCACGGCGTCGACAAATGAAGACATAGAGCGTTGGCGCGAGCTGACTGGAGCCGAATATACGTTCTGCAACGCCGACGAGACCACGCTGAAGACGATGATACGCAGCAATCCCGGACTGATTCTGCTGAAGGACGGCACGATAATAGGCAAGTGGAGCCACAACGCACTGCCACAAACCGACGACCTGACTGCTCCACTCGAACAGTTGCCCATAGGAAAAGCGCAGAACGACAGCACGCCCGAGCGTCTGCTCATAGTGCTGCTCACATTCTTCGTGCCGCTCATGGCTCTCACAATAGCCGACCGGCTCTGGGCATGGACAAAATGGATTAGAAACAAACAAGACAATAACAGAATATTTAATCTCTTTAAAAAAAGAAAGAAAATGAGAAAGAAAATTGTAGCAGGTAACTGGAAAATGAACCTCAACCTGCAGGATGGTGTTGCTCTCGCTAAGGAAATCAACGAGGCACTTGTAGCAGACAAGCCTAACTGCGAAGTAATAATCTGCACTCCGTTCATCCACCTCGCTTCTGTAGCTCAGGTGCTCGACCAGAACGTAGTAGCTCTCGGCGCTGAGAACTGCGCTGACAAGGTTAAGGGTGCTTACACTGGTGAGGTTTCTGCAGAGATGGTAAAGAGCACAGGTGCTCAGTACGTTATCCTCGGCCACTCAGAGCGTCGTCAGTACTACCACGAGACAGCTGAGATTCTGAAGGAGAAGGTAGATTTGGCACTTGCTAACGGCCTGAAGATTCTCTTCTGCTGCGGCGAGACTCTCGAGGAGCGTCAGGCAGAGAAGCAGAACGAGGTAGTAAAGGCAGAGCTTGAGGGCTCAGTATTCCACCTCGACGCAGAGGCATGGAAGAACATCGTTATCGCTTACGAGCCGATCTGGGCTATCGGTACTGGCATGACAGCTACTTCTGACCAGGCTGAGGAAATGCTCGCTTACATCCGCTCTATCGTTGCTGAGAAGTACGGCCAGGAGGCTGCTGAGGACACATCTATCCTCTACGGTGGCAGCTGCAAGGCAAGCAACGCTCCTGAGCTCTTCTCTAAGCCGAACATCGACGGTGGCTTGATCGGTGGTGCTTCTCTGAAGTGCGCTGACTTCAAGGGTATCATCGACGCTTGGAAGAAGTAATTATACAGAATGCATTCTTAAACAGAAGTAATTCTACAGAATAGCATCTAAAAACTGAAAATGAAAAATTATGATTTCTCCATCTGCAGCATCTGCGGCTCATGGCACTTATCATAATTTTTCATTTTTAGTTATTCAAATCTAAATCGAATCATTAAAAGCTATGAAACGTCTTTTTATTCTCTCATGTCTCATCATCTGCATCACTGCCATTGCACACGCACAGACCTACACCCAGCACCTGCAGCAGAAAGCTGCCGGAAAGGGAAGCGTGGTTGTGACACAGAGCGAGGAAATAGACAAGTTGGTGAACACCGCTAACGTCAACCCCAGACAGCAGGAGCCTGCACAGAAGCCGGCAGCAGCCGAGAAACCTACTTCTACGGCTGTAAAGGCCACGCCGACGGCGGCAAGCAAGGGCCAGCACCTCGAGAACGTAGCTCATAGCAACCCTACTCACAACAACGCTGCGCATCATGAGACCGAGCCGCGACACGAAGCTACCCAGCATCATGAGAGCACTCAGCGACACGAAGCTACCCAGCGACACGAATCGACACAGCATCACAACACCGCCACGGAGACCGCAGAAGCGGAGGCTCCTGTCGTAGACACAAGCAAGAAGGTGATGCGCCGTTCGTACAAGACTAACGGCTACAGAGTGCAGGTTTTCGCCGGCGGCAACTCGCGCAACGACAAGATTAAGGCGCAGCAGGCTGGCAACGCCGTGAAGGCAGCGTTCCCGAGCCAACCGATATACGTACACTTCTACTCACCGCGCTGGATATGCCGCATGGGCAACTATCGCACATACGACGAGGCGAACGCCATCCTACAGCAGGTGAAGAAATTAGGATATAAGCAGGCGTGCATCGTAAGAGGAAAGATTTCCGTTGCGTATTAGAATTTTGAGTTTTGAATTTTGAATTTTGAATTGTCGGCTACGCCGATTAGGAATTATCCAATTTTGAATTCATAACTCAACAATTCAAAACTCATAATTCAAAATGCGCGAAGCGCACAATTCAAAACTCAAAACTCAAAACTCAAAATGCGCGAAGCGCACAATTCAAAATTCAAAACTCAAAACTCAAAACTCATAAATGGACAATCCAGAATTTAGAGAGGGCTTGGAAGACCTTGCCTCACATTATAAAAGTGTGATAACCCTGCTTGGCGAAGACGTCGAGCGCGAAGGCTTGCAGAAGACACCGATGCGCGTGGCGAAGGCTATGCAGGTGCTCACACGCGGCTACTCACAAGACCCGCACAAGGTGCTCACCGACGCATTGTTCAAAGAAGACTACAAACAGATGGTGGTGGTGAAGGACATCGACGTGTTCTCGCTCTGCGAACATCACATGCTGCCGTTCTACGGCAAGGCGCACGTGGCGTACATACCGAACGGATACATCACCGGACTGAGCAAGATAGCGCGCGTGGTGGATATCTTCTCTCACCGTCTGCAGGTGCAGGAACGCCTCACGCAGCAGATTCGCGAGTGCATCGAAGAAACGCTGCATCCGCTCGGCGTGATGGTGGTGATTGAGGCGAAGCACATGTGCATGCAGATGCGCGGCGTGGAGAAGCAAAGCTCTATAACAATGACAAGCGACTTCTCGGGCGCATTCGAGCAGGCGAAGACTCGTCAGGAGTTCATGAACCTCATCAACTCCAACTCGCACAAATTCTAAAGCCCCACCCAACCCTCCCCGTCGGGGAGGGCTTAGAAAGCTCAAGAAGACCTAAAAGGCATAGTAAGGCTTAGAAAGGCTTAAGAAGGCTTAGAAAGGCTTAGTTGAAAGCAAAGGCTCAAGAAGGCCTAAAGAGGCTTAGTAAGGCTTATAACAAGAAGAGGCTTAAGAAGGCTTAGTAAGGCTTAGAAGCAAAAGAAGACCAATAACAAACAAGAACATTCGATAAAACAATTAAAATTTGAAGAAATGAAAACCACAAAGAAAATGATGTTGTTTGTAGCGACACTGTTCGTTGCAACATTCGCACTTTCATCATGTCTCAGCGACGACAACGAAACAAAGGTGCCTACCGTAGAGGAGCAGGCAGGATATCAGAGAACAATGGCTGGCACATACGGCTCAACGCTGCGCTTCTTCTACCCGTCGTTCAACAACGTAGTGAAGTACGACTCGCTGAAGCACTACTCTTGGGATGTGACAGCCGACTCTACTATCACCATGCGCAACTTCCCGGTGTGCAAGCTCGACTCTGCCATCGTCATCAGCAAAGACAACCACAGCGACTCTGCAGTAGAGTTTGCAGCGCTGCGCACAGCCATACACGAGTCGAACGCTACGGCTAAGCTCACTGCCAAGTATTTCGTTCCGAACGACAAGTACTTCGTAGAGTACGGCTACAGCTTCCCGGTATTCCCGATGACTATCAAGCAGTCGTTCTTCTACAACGGCAAGAGCCACGACGTCTACTTCATGTTCGACGTGTCGGGCACATACGGCGGCAAGTTCCTTTCAAGCAACTTCACCGACAGAGTGTTCGAGTATAACATGGTGCTCTCTGGCATCTGCGTCGACAAATACAGCGCCGAAGGCCTCATCCCTACAAAGTATTTCCGTCAGGTGCTCATCACCAGTACAACAAAATAAAACGTAAGATATGAAGTTCATTTCATGGAACGTTAACGGACTCCGCGCTTGCGTGCAGAAAGACTTTGAAGAGTCTTTCCGCACGCTCGACGCGGATTTTTTCTGCCTGCAGGAGACGAAGATGCAGGCGGGTCAACTCGATTTGCAGTTTGAGGGCTACACCTCTTACTGGAATTATGCCGAGAAGAAGGGCTACTCGGGCACGGCTATCTACTCGCGCCACACGCCGCTCAGCGTGACGTACGGCATCGGCGTAGACGAGCACGACCACGAGGGCAGAGTAATCACGCTTGAGATGGAGGACTTCTATCTCGTGACGTGCTACACGCCTAACTCGCAGGACGGTCTGCGCCGTCTTGAATACCGAATGAAGTGGGAGGACGACTTCCTTGCCTATATCAAGAGTCTGGACGCAAAGAAGCCTGTGATTGTGTGCGGCGACCTGAACGTGGCGCACGAGGAGATTGACCTGAAGAACCCGAAGACCAACCGCAAGAACGCTGGCTTCACGGACGAGGAGCGCGCCAAGATGACCGCCCTCCTCGGCGAGGGATTCATCGATACGTTCCGCACGCTGCACCCCGACGACCCTACCTATTCGTGGTGGTCATACCGTTTCAAGGCGCGCGAGAAGAACGCAGGCTGGCGCATCGACTATTTCATCACGTCTGAACGCCTGCGCGACCGCATCACCGCCGCCGCTATTCACAACGAAGTGTTCGGCAGCGACCATTGTCCTGTCGAACTTGTATTGGATTAAGCGCAAGCAAAACTCATCGGACAGCGAACGCAATCTGATTGGACAGCGAACGCAATCCGATCGGGCGGCGAACGCAATCTGATCGGACGGCGGACGCAATCCGATCGGACGGCGAACGCGAACGGTGCTAACTCAACGAGATATCCTCTTTAAAATACTTTGCAATATGCCGCATGAATGGTGTCGTGAACACGTCGTGCGGCATATTTCTGTTATCATACCTACGTATGCACTGCGACACATACAGACGACGGCGCGCACGCGAAAGGGCTACGTAGAACTTGCGCGCGTCCTCGGCGAGCATCTGCGGGTTGGTGCGACTGTAGAAGTTGGGCATGCGTCCGTCTACGGCGTCGAACACTATTACGTTGTCGAACTCCAATCCCTTCGCCTTATGGATGGTCGTGACGAAGATGCGCTCGCGCACGCTGCTGCTGCCGCAGAGGTCAGCCTCCTTCAGCGTGCTGATCTCCATTGTGTGGTTGGCGAGTTGCTCGTAGAGCGACGGCTCGGATGTGGGATCAATCATGTCGGTAGCCAGATACGCCGTCACGTAATGCAGTCCGCCGACGGGCTGTATACGGTTGTCGGCGAGAAGTGCGCTGTAGAATCGCTTCAGCTCAGCCACCAATGCAACCCTATTCTCCATAGTCTCCACATCCGCCACATTCTTATACTCAGTATC
>ERZ1024483.164-NODE-164-length-21126-cov-9.038631_pt1 | contig 21126 bp, 21 predicted proteins | sample MGYA00520799_ERZ1024483 | MGnify/ENA primary metagenome ERZ1024483 (study PRJEB33242, sample SAMEA3444315) | Homo sapiens | biome: Host associated; feature: Gastrointestinal tract; material: Stool | place: Uganda | collected 2011-01-01 ...
CCAAAGTATTCTCATAAGAAAAAGATAAGCGAATTCCATGTGTCGCATCAAATTCCGATTTGTGCATAGCCAATAAAACTTCAGAAGCATTGGTATTTTGTGAAGAACAAGTACTCTTTGCGGATACACAAATTCCCTTTTGATCCAAAGCATTCAATAAAACTTCACTTGTGATTTGATCAAATGAAATATTTAGAATATATGGAATCGCACTCAAAGGTGAATGAATGTGTGCACCATCGATTTTAGACAATTCTTCACGCAAATATTGATTGATCTTTGAAACATGAGCATACGCACTAGATTGTTCTTCTAAAGCCAAACGAATCGTTTTTGCCAAAACAATATTGGCCGGTGCATTCTCTGTTCCTCCACGAAGACCTTGTTCTTGTTGCCCACCTTGAATAATTGGTACAAGCTGAATCTTCTTTTTCTTCATTAAAATGGCACTTCCCTTTAGTCCATGGATCTTATGTGCCGAAATGGTTGCCATATCTAATTTATCGAAAGGAATATCAATTTTTGAGAAGCTTTGTACACAATCCACATGATAAACACAAATTGGATTTTGATGTACAATTTTCTCCAATTCTAAAATAGGATTGATAGCTCCCATTTCATTATTCACATGCATAACAGAAACTAAAATTGTATCTTTACGCATATGCGCTTTTAAACATTCCGGTGTTACAATACCTTCTTCATTAATTGGAAGAAATTCTACTTCAAAGCCAAAACGCTTTAAAAATTCCATCGCATGACGAACACTTGAATGTTCAACATTACTTGTTAGTACATGATGACCTCTATGTTCATTTGCCAAAGCATATCCAACAATAGCTAATGTATTGGATTCACTAGCTGCTGAAGTAAAAATGATTTCACTTGGATCTACATGAAGCATAGAAGCGATGTTTGATCGACTCTTTTCCATGAGCGTACTTGCCTGACGTCCAGCCGCATGCAAACTATCTGGATTGCCATAGCAAGTTTCTAACATTTGCCCATAAACACGACGAACCTCTGTACGCACAGAGGTTGTCGAAGCATTATCAAAATAAATCATTACTGCACCTGATTCATAACAGCAGGATCTTTTTGAGCAACTAATTTCTCATAAATTCCTGGGTGCATGTTTTCGATTGCCTGAATCGCAATCTTAAGCGCACGAGTATATTCTCCATTTTGGAAGCATAACTCTGCACGAGTTAAATCCGAATCCATTTGTGCATGCGTACTACGGAAACGGTTACCAAACACAATCGCATTTTCTACCATAACGGCAACACCGACTAGATTGTTTGCGTTATTGTATAACTTATATACAAAGTCGATGGCATCCTGCAAATCTGCATTTAATGTTTGTACATCTAATGGTGAGTGATCCAACACGACACGAACACGTTGAATCAAGCGTTCGCCTTCTTTTAAATCTGCAGAAAATTGAGATGAAATACTAGGTAAATGACGTGTTACTGTATTTAGACGCACTTCATTTAAAATCAATTGTAATTTAGTCAATTGTTTTTTAGCACGTGATTCATCACTACTTGCTCCCACTAGCATTTCTTTCATATCCTTGACTTGATCATGGAATTCATTAACATCTTCTGAAAATTTACGATAACCATGAACTACATCTACGCTTGGACGTTGATTTTGTTTCAATTCATTTTGAATTTCATCACGACGCTTTTCTAAATCTTCCATTTGGATTTTTGCCAAAGAGAAGCGGTGTGTCCAATCCTCTAAACCAAAACGGTCTTTGATGTTGGCATAAAGTGCCATGATTTCCTCAAGTTCCTGACCAATGACATTTACAATATCTAAGTTAGATTGAAGACTCACATGAATTTCTTCATATGCCTGTTTTTCATTTGTCACATCGTCCTGTAAAGCTAAGATGTGATCTCCAATGATTTCCAAGTTTTCTTGTGCCAATTCAAATTCACCAGCATCCAATTGATCAATTGTACTTGCCAATGCATTTTGAATGGTTGTTAATTTTTCTTCTGGTTCTAAATAAGATAAGTCGATATCTTTTTCTTGTAATTCCTTGATGTGCAAACGAACTTCGTTGATTGCACGAGGCAATACATTCTTGGCCTTTTCATAGAGTCCAGGGAAGGCTGCAATTTTAGAGCTGATCTCATCCACCATTTTTGAGATTTTTTCTTGTTCTTCCTTTGCCTTATTAAATTCAGAAGCAAACATCCATTCTTCAAAATTAGAGAATTCATTTTCAATTTCCTCTAAACATGAATCTACATAATTCACAGATCCATAGAATGAAGAACGATTATCTTGATAAACAGTTTTCACATTACGGAAACGCTCCTTTAAAGCATTTGCCGATTCACGAACTTCTGTTTCACGAGCTAAGATGTGATCCAAAGATTGCGTAACAATACGAATTCTTTCTTTTGTTTCATCCATCATTGTTTCTAAATCATCCATTGCACGCATAGACTTGCGTAAACGATGTCTAGAAACATAATCATCTGCTTCATTGAACAAATCATCACATGCACTCAAGTTATTTTGACAAGTATCATATTTTGGAGTTAATTTTTTAACTTTATCCATGATATCATCATTCACTCTTGCGAAAGCTGATGCTTTGTTGAACTTATAGGCCAAGGAATTGTTACGAATTTCATTCATTTCAATTTCAAGATCTGAAAGTCGTTTCGACGCCTTTTTACGTTTGATCATACGCATAATGATCCAAACCAAGATCAAGACCAAAATCGCTATACAAAGATAGATGATTACAGTCACAGAAAGTTGATTTTTTATGAATGCGTATACTGATCGAAAGAAATTCAAAACACTATCCATAGTGGTACCTCCTTGCAAACCATTCTTATTATAGCAAAACTTCAAAATCATTGCATCATTTTCTTGATTTTATTAATGTTCTTTGATATGATACATAAGCATAAATTGATAGCAGCATACAAAGTTAAAGGATATGCGTTACAGCACTAAGCGATATGAGTAAGCTAATAGCTGATAGCGGAAAATATCATTGTTAACACAGCCTTTAAAGATTTGTACTGTTATTGTTTTATGAATGATATAAAACAATAGGAGGAAAAATTATGTCAAGAAACACAGGAAGCATTTGGAAAAAGTCTCGTCGTCTTGGTTTCTCAGTTTTAGAAACTGGTGAAGAATTAACTCGTCGTGATACTATTCCAGGACAACACGGTTCACCTCGTCGTCCAAAATTAACAAACTACGGTATCCAATTACAAGAAAAACAAAGAATTCGTCACACTTACCAATTAAGTGAAAAACAATTCTACAACACTTACTTAAAAGCAAGTAAAAAAGCTGGTGCTGCTGGTGAAAACTTCTTAGTAATGTTGGAATCTCGTTTAGATAACATCGTATATCGTATGGGATTTGCACGTACTCGTCGTGCTAGCCGTCAGTTAGTAAACCACGGACACGTATTAGTAGATGGTAAGAAAGTAGATATCCCTAGTTTCCAAGTAAAACCAGGACAAGTTATCGAAATCCGTGAACGCGCTAAAAACTTAAGCGTAATTAACGAAGCTTTAGAAGCTGCAACAGCAACTGTTGATTTCGTAGAAGTAAACAAAGATGCTAAGAAAGGTACTTATGTTCGTTACCCAGAACGTAAAGAACTATTCACAGCTCAAGAAATCAACGAATTGTTAGTAGTAGAATTCTACAACCGTTAATCTTAGACATGATAAAAGAAAGAAGCGATTTGATTCGCTTCTTTTTTTGTGGATGTGTTTTCTTATTTTGTGTATTTCTCTTTATTTTACTAACGTAAAAAATCAATTTTTTCAGCTACAAAGCCATAGTTTAAGTATACCTTTTCATCCTTTTGGTATTTACGCGAATGAATACGACCATTGATTCCTACATAATCACCAATTTTACACGAAGCACTTACCGTTTCTGCTAGCCCTCGCCATACTTCAATGACCATATCATCATTTTCATAAACACCATCCGAATTTGGAAAGTTACGCTGCACCCTAACAGGAAGCTCACAAGTCTTCAAACCATTTGTTGTTTCCTTTAAAACAGGCATTTCCGTAATTTTCCCTACGATACTAAACGCATTCATAATTGATTATCCTCCTTCAATTCTGACCACCATTTTCATCACCATCCTTCTTCAAATGTATTGTACAAACATCCCTTATATAAAACAAACGACCTATTTCGTCTATAGGTCGCTATTTTGTACATATTTCTATTGTTTTCAGCCTCTAATTTGACAAAAATAACGCAAATTAGATCAGATAGAGTCATTCGGAAGAATTTTTGTCACACATACATTTGAGAAGTCTAAATCCTCTAAATAAGAAAGAACCTTTTCTAAAGACATCTTTTGAATGCGATCTAAACTATCCATATAATCAAAATTTTCAAAATGACTTCTTAATAAATCATTAGCCAAACCATCAAAATGATTTAAGCCTCTTAAATTATTCGCTACAGCCTGCGCACGCAAAGATTGATAATCCTCATTCGATACAGTTTTCTTCTTTACCTGCTCTTTTACAAGCTCTATAAAAGCCTCTGGATTCGTCGTTTGTGCATAAAATAAAACATAACTATGATCTGTCGTAAAATCGGCTTCTGCTCCTACAAATTGCGTAAAGATTCTTTGATCCAGCCATTCTTGAAATTTAGGATTCAAAGGCCCCATTAAAGAATCTAGCCACATATTTACCGCAAAATCCTTTTCTATACTCTCAACAACATTTGAACAAGGCTTCATCTTAAATCCAACACATACAAAAGGCTGAGAAATATCCATGGTATCCACAAATTCTTTACGGTTGACTTCATTTGGTTCAAATTCAAAAACACGTGAAATCTCTTTATCACACTTACTCTTAACACCCTTTTGACATTCTTTGATCCAATCCATAATTTCATTTGTATCTTTTCCAGTGATACCCACAAGACACAATTTACTTGGATCATAATTCAATTCATAAAATTGTTTAAGATCTTCCATACCCATATTCTGAATATCTTCCTTAGATCCTAATACATCTACTTTCATCGGATGATTCTTATATAAAGAGATTAAAGTCTCTTTAAATAGACGCTGTTCAGGCGATTGTTGATACATATCATATTCACTTAGAATAATACCTTTTTCTTTTTCAATCGTTTTGTCTGTCACATCTAGATTCTCGACAAAATCAAACAATAACTTTAATGGTTGTTTCACATCCGCTGTCGTTGAAAAATAGAATGCAGTTTCCGTATATGAAGTATAGGCATTTGTAGAACACTGCAAACCCGCAAACAATTCACTGACATCTTCTCCATCCAAATAAAACATTTGATGCTCTAAATAATGAGCCAAACCACTCTTATGATGAACAAGTGTTCCATCCACATTTTGATTGATGTCAAAGCCACCAACTTTTGCCCCCAAAAGAAAGAGTGATCTTTGATAATCTGGCTTATGCACAAGTAAAACTTGTAAGCCATTCGGTAAAGTTTCTTTCGTTAAATCCAAATTATAATTCATTTTCGTTCTCCGCAACAATGGCCACTGATGCCAAATTCATTTGTAAGGCAACACGCGAAATATCTTCCTTTGTCACCTTCATAATTCTTTCAATTCTTTGTTCCGTTGTAAGCTGACGGTGCAACAAATCATCTAAAAAAGCTTGGGCAATTAAAGAGAGTGGTTGATCCAATCCTCCAACAAGGCGATCTTTAAATCCCATTTTCGCAATTTCTAAATAGGCATCGTCATAATCCATATTCAATAATCGATCAATTTGTGTTTCTATTAAATTCAATACTTTAGTAACATCTTTACGATTTACACCCGTATGAACAAGTAGCGCCCCATCAAAACGAATGATCGATGAGCTTATCGAATAACAAAGACTATTCTTTTCACGAATCTCATCAAACATCAAATTCTTTTGACTTTGTCCTAGAATACTACATAAAATCAATTCTGCCTCATAGTCTGCACTTGAAATATCCACACCAGTCGAATATACTTGCGAAATACAAGTTTGAGAAATATCCTTTTCAAATGTCTTATAACTCGTTTCCACTTTTGGAAGCAATGTTCTTTCGGAAATAAAAGGACAATGCGAATCCAAAGAATCAATAAAGTCATATAATTCTTGATCTACATATCCACAAATATAGAAATGCTTCGCCATATCCATATAGAGTGTATACACTTGTTTGACATCTTTTAATGTAAGTGTTTCTAAATCTTTTAAACTACCCTGTACAGGAATTGAAATGGAATGCTTGTCATGAGCCATTTCAAAGGCATACATACAAGATAAGTTAGCTGGATCATCCATTTGTGCTAATAATCTATTTTTCAATAAATATACAGACTCTTTGAAGTTTTCTTCATCCAATACCGAATGAAATAAAGCTTGATCCATAATATCTTTGATTTTATCTAAATAATTCTCATCTTCAATCCAGTCTGGACGAACAAATTGAAAACGCACATCCACTTGAATCAAATCTCCATAAGAAGTTAATCCATAAGATATTTTCGTTCCATAAGCTAGATTTAAAGTCGAAGCTAGTTTTTGTTTGGAATCCATCTTTTCTGTTTTTGCCTTCATCATATAAACAAGTACATTGAGTGCTGTAATTGTATTTCGTTGAAATGGCATCATGGTTTTACAAGAAACATAGACATCGCTAAATTTTTGCGTTTGAATATAGTTCATACAAGACCTCCTTGAAAATATATTATTGATTTTACCACAAATATAAAAAAAAGGTTAGAATTGAATTCTAACCTACATGAACATATGCGATCAATGCATTACCACAAGAAACGGATTCGATAACTGTCTGGTTTCCGTACCATCCACCATGAACAGCCATTCCATTTCCAATATAAATCGCAACGTGACCTGAATAAACAATAATGTCACCTGCAACTGGACTTGATGTAATGCGTCCTAAACTTAAATATTGTTCAGGAGAACCGTGGAAATTAATTCCTACAGCGGCTAAAGCATTTGTGACTAACATTGTACAATCTTGACTTGCTCCTACTTGTGCTCTAGCTGCAGCAGCAATAGCTGAAGAACTTACACTTGGAGTCGATGGTGCATAGTTATTGTTGTAACTATTGTTTGTAGAACCACCTGTTGTGCTTTGTGTTGGAGCTTGTGTAGTATTTGTACTTGTACTTGTGCTCGTGTTTGTGTTAGTTGTAGTACTTTGAGCCGGGGTACTTGTAGTGTCTTGAGTTGAAGAATCCTGAGAAGGAGTTATTTCAGTCGCAACACCATTTTCATCGATCTTATATCCATCTTTTTCGGTATTCTTAATTAAATTACCATTTTCATCGAATGCGTATTTAGTTCCATCAATATCTAAGAATTGATTCTTAGTGACTTCACCATTTTCTGCATAATAATAATCCTGACCGTTGATTACTTGCCAACCAGTACGGAAGATTCCATCTTCCCCAGTGAAATATGTTTTTCCGTCTACGTCAAATTGACCTGTAGCCATCTTTCCATCTTCACCAAAATAATAGTCCTGGCCATCGATTTTTTGCCAACCAGTTACGCAATTTCCTTTGTCGTCAAAATAATATTTTGCGCCATTGTCTTCAATCCAGTTTGTTGAAGTCTTGTTTCCTTTTTCATCGTAGAATGACTTACCATCTTCACTCCAACCATGAAGAAGAATACCTTCTTTTTGGAAATTGTATTCACTGCCATGAATTGTAACAGTACCTGTTGCTGCAGTTCCATCTGCTTGGAAATAATAAGTTTCATCAGAAACATTTTGCCAACCAAACTGCATTTCACCCTTACTATTGAAATAGTAAAGTTCATTATCGACTTTTGTTAAACCAGTAGCTGTTTGACGATTTGATTCTAAAATATAATAACGATCTGCGCCTTCACCATGCCATCCTGGTTGAACTTCTTTGGCATACATTGTCGAAACAATTGGACCAGAAGTCAATAGACATAGGCTTACGGCTAAAATTTTACTATGTTTTTCGATAAAATTCATCATATCACCTCTTCGTTACAACACCTGAAGTTTAACAAGGATTCTTTTTTGTTGCAAATTTTCGCTTAAAAATCATTTGCACTTTTTAGTAATTTATTTCTTAAATTTTCCTTAATAAGCTTTATATAAAGCACTTAATTCTAAATTGTGGTAAATTGTGTGATTTTATAAAAAATTGTACATAATTTAGTAAATGTATAAAGATGTTTATAAATCATGAACAAATTTATCAAAATCCAAGATCATTATTGAAAGCGTATACAGTAAAACGATAGAAGTCATCATCAAACATATAAAAGTGCCTAAAGATAGCCATTTTAAACAAGAAATTACCAAATACACACTTTTTGAATGCAATGCTTTTACGATCCAAAACAAGCCCCAAACATACTTAATTCCATTAAAAACAACCACAAATCGAAACTTTTTTATCAATAAAACAATGCCTGCAACACCCAATATGTCTATTAGTTTTATACAACAAATGAGTTTAAATACATTCAATGATGGATTTGAAATCACATAATATATAATACGAATAAATACACTCGATTGATATGTACTAAGTTTTGCCTGTATACTAAACAAACTTTCATAATCATACAAAAAAAATAATTTGCCAAACAAAATGAGCTGCCATACATTCTGCCATAGCCAATATAGACAAAGAAAAAATATAAAAAGAAAGATTCGCTTTTCAAACGAATCTATACATTGATCAATCGACCTTAAGATTTTCAAGCCAATCCTCTCCCTTAAGCTCTTCATGTGTACTAAGTCCAGGATAATCAAGTTGACGTAACACTTCATACACAATAATGGCAGCACAATTGGACAAGTTCAAGCTTCTTGCGTTTGCGACCATAGGAAGACGCATACAAGTATCTAAGTGTCCTTGAAGGATCTTTTTATCTACACCCGTACTTTCTTTTCCAAGTACTAAATAAATATCGCCCTCTTCTTTTGTGAAATCAAACTCACTTGGAGCCTTTTTTCCATAACGAGTCATAAAATAATAATGTTCACTTGGATTTTCAGCTACAAACGCATCCCAATCCTTGTGAATATGAATATCGGCATCTTTAATATAATCCATTCCTGAACGACGCAAATGTTTTTCATCCAAAGAAAAACCCAATGGTTCAATCAAATGTAGCCTAGAACCTGTGGCCATACAAGTTCGAATAATATTTCCTGTATTTTGTGGAATTTCCGGTTCATACAATACAACATGCAACATACTTATTTACTCCAATCTTTCAAAAATTTTTCTAAAGCGATTCCTCTATGAGATACACTATTTTTCTTTTCTTCACTCACATTGGCAAGTGTTGTCTTAAATTCAGGATAATAGAAGATAGGATCATATCCAAATCCATTTTCTCCTTCCAATTTATCATGAATCAAGCCTTCACATTCACCACGATACACATGTTCTTTTCCTTCTTCATCAATATACGCAATTACGCATACATAACGGGCTGTGCGTGTCTTTCCTTGTACTTGATCTATAATATATTGATTCTTAATATCATAGCTTGTGTCTTCACCTAAAAAACGAGCTGAATAAACACCCGGCTTTTTATCCATCGCATCCACTTCTAAACCTGAATCATCACTAATGACAGGTTCATGTAGTTCATTAAATAATGTACGAGCTTTGATCAATGCATTTTCTTCAAAAGTTGTTCCATCTTCAATAATATGGATTGTATGATCTAAATCCTTTAAACATTTCACATCACAATCCTTCAACATTGTTTGAAATTCTTCCACTTTATGTGCATTGCTCGTCGCAATCCAAATTGTTTTTTTCATAAGTTATCACCGATATATATTATAGAAAGAAAAAATAGTGTTTTCAATAAGACATGTGGTAAAATAGTAAACGTTTTTTGGAAGGATGATTTTATGAATAAGAAACAATGGATGCCACTTTTAGGTATGACAATAGCCGCATTTATATTTAACACATCTGAATTTATGCCCATCGGCCTACTTACCGATATTGCCCAAACCTTTTCAATTACGCAAACACAAGCAGGTACAATGATTACCATTTATTCCTGGGCTGTTATGTTCTTAAGTTTACCACTGATGATTTTAGCTTCTAAATACAACTACAAGAAGATCTTGCTGACGACCCTCTTCTTATTTGGTCTTGGACAAGTCATCAGTGCCATTTCAATGAACTTCCTTATATTAATAGCAGGAAGACTTGTCGTAGCTTGTGCCCACGCCATATTCTGGTCGATTGCCAGTGTCATTGCCGTAAGACTTGTCAATGAAGAAAAACGAGAATTTGCGATGAGCATGATCGTTACAGGTACAAGTGTTGCGATGATTGCCGGTTTACCACTTGGAAGAATGATTGGTCTTTTAATTGGTTGGAGAATCGCCTTCTTAATTGTAGGTATCATTAGTATTCTACTTTTATTTTTCCAATCCATTTATTTCCCTAAATTAAATTCAAACGCTGCTTTTTCTTTAAACGAACTTCCTCAATTATTAAAGAATAAACAACTCATCACCATCTATGGAATTTCTTTATTATTTGCGAGTGCCTACTATACAGCCTATAGTTATATTGAACCATTCTTATCGCAAGTCGCAAATCTATCAAACAATACAATTACACTTGTTCTATCTCTATTTGGTGTTGCCGGTATTGGTGGAAGTATCTTATTCTCAAATTTCTACAATAAAAATCGAAAAAGATTTATCTTAACTTCACTGTGTTGTTTAAGCCTTGTCTTATTCTTATTAAAACCAAGCACAATCACCATGATTACACTTATTTTTATTTGTATTATATGGGGAATGAGTTCTACTGCATTTAATGTGGCCTGTCAATCAGAAACAATGCTTGCGACAAATGAAAACACAAGTGCTATTGCGATGTCCATCTTCTCAGGTATCTTTAACTTAGGAATTGGTTTAGGATCTTTTATCGGTGGACAAACTATTAATCTACTTAATATTCAATCCATTGGATTTGTTGCCGGTATAATTGGTGTAGTCAGTGTAATCTTTTATATAAGACGTGGCTAATATATGATAAAATAAATAGGTTGGAGGATTTTATGGAATATAAAAATGACAATAAATTTTATTTTGAAATTGAAAAAAGAATTCCTGGCCAATTAGGAAGAGCCGGAATTATACATACACCTCATGGAGACATCAAAACCCCTGCATTTATGTGTGTGGGAACACATGGTGAAGTTCGTTTTGTTTCTATGGAAGAATTAAAAAGTATCAATGCCCAAGCTATGCTGAGTAATGGATATCATTTAAGAAATATTTCCCCTGAAATTGCTGAAAATGGAGGGCTATCCGCATGGTCAAAATGGAATGGTCCAACCTTAACGGATTCCGGTGGATTTCAGGTCATGTCTTTAGGTTCGGGTTGTGGCAAAGTTGTCAGCATGAAACGTGAAGACAATATGAAGAATACCGAAGAAGAAAAACGTTTGGCCCATGTCACAGAAGATGGAGTACACTTCCATGATCCATTTACAGGACAAGAAGATTTTATTGGTCCTGAAGAAAGTATGCAGATTCAATGTCGTATTGGAGCCGATATCCATATGGCCTATGATGAATTAACATCTTTAGCCGATACGTATGAATATAACGTGGAATCTTTGGCAAGAACGGAGCGTTGGGCAAAAAGAAGTCTAGATGAACATAAGAAGCATTGTGATGATCTAGGCTATCATCAATCTTTATATGGTGTCATTCAAGGTGGTCGTTGGGAAGATCTAAGAAGATCTACATGTAAAAAATATGCACAGATGGATTTTGATGGTTATGGCTTAGGTGGAGCTTTCTTAAAAGAAACATTAGGTGATATTTTAACTTGGTGTAATGAAGAACTTCCTGAAAATAAGCCAAGACATTTATTAGGTCTATCACATCCAGATGATATTTTGATTGGAACTGAGAATGGCGCCGATACATTTGATTGTGTAGCTCCTACAAGAGAGGCAAGACATGGAAGATTGTATACAATGCATGGTCCAATCAATCTATCTAAATATAGAGATAGCGATGAAATCATTGATGAAGGTTGTGATTGTCCGACATGTCAAGCTAAGATTACACTTGGTGAATTAAGAAGACTATGGAAATCTCAAGACCGCACGGAATCTGCCAAATATTTTGAACTGGCTTCTATGCATAATCTTCGTTTTATCATCCGTCTTACAGAACAGGCTAGACAAGCTATTTTAGATGGTACATTTAAAGAATTCAAAGAATCTTTCTTAAAGTCATATTATGGGAACAATTAATTGTTCCTTTTTTTGTGACTAAAAAAAGAGAAATCAAAAGATTTCCCTTAAATAAAGTCTTGGCAAGATACCAATAAATCAATTTTCTTCCATTGTGTTTCTTCATCAATGCAGTTACCTTCTTCAACAGAGGCAAATCCACATTGTGGAGAAAGCGCAATATTATCTCCGACTACGGCTTTAGCTTGTTCATAACGTGCTTTAATCGCATCGTGCTCCTCTAATTCTGGACGTTTTGTAGAAATCAAACCAGCCACAAATGTGCGGTCTGTACCTTTTAAAACAGCCCAAGGATCAAAGGTTCCACTACGAGCATCGTCATATTCTACAAAATAACCATCATATGGAATACTTGCGACTGATTTTGCGATTGTATCATAGAATCCATGGAACAATGGATTTCCTTTGAAGTTTCCTTTACAGAAATGTGTTGCGATCTGCATGTCTTCTGGACGATTTTCCAAAGCCTTTGTACTTACACGCACAAACCAATCTAACACTTGTGCTTTTGTATAACCCAAACCTTCTACCTTTGAAACAAACGTATCATCAATCATATATGTCCATGAAGTATCATCAATTTGAATATAGCGACATCCATGATCGTAGAAATCACGAATGGCAGCTTGATATGCCAAACCAATATCTTCAATCACGGCTTCAATATCCGTACCATAATATGGTGTATCTTTAATACCTAATTGTAAGAAATGATCAATCAAAATCATATTCGGTCCAGAAATACATTTCTTAGCCTCTACTCCATATTTACTAGCTTCCTTCTTTAGAAAATCCCATGCGTACATTTCTTTATGTGCCTTATTAGGATCATAAGAAATCTTTCCTTCAATCATACCCAATTCAATATGATTGTTTCTTCCATTAATAAACTTATCTAAGTGTTTTGTGGTAAAACCATCAAATTCTTTTAACCAATCCAAATGCCACCAGCGACGACGGAATTCTCCATCTGTCACAAACTTTAATCCATGTTGTACTTCCTTCGCTACCAATTTTGCGATTTGTTCATCTTCAATATCACGTAATTGTTCATATGTGATTTCATTATTATTAAATTTAGCACGCGCCTCTTTAATTTCTTGTGGTCTTAAAAAAGATCCTACAATATCATATTTAATATTCAACATAAGTAAATTTCCTCCAATGACATTATTTTATCATTTCTAACTGATTATTTATAATATTTAAAAATATATACTCGTTATAGTTTTTATCTATAATCAAAAAGTAAAGAATATGATAAAATATCTTCTATGAACACAAAAGAATATATACTCCATCAATTTCAAACATATCCACAACTAGAACTACAAGATTTAATGAAATTCTTGTATCAAAGTAGTTTTGGATGTGAACACCTTGTTTCTGATTTTTCTAAAGTCAAATCCAATATTGAACTAGAACTACAAACGAGTAAAGATCCATATGATTCAATTGAAGAATTAGATGGAGACTATGTACGTCTACATTTAAATTATGGCTTAACTGTAAATACACTCAGTACTTTATTTATACTATCTAGCCAGCAAGAAAAACATGGAATCAAACAACTTGAAGATAAGATTCAAATTCTTTTAGAACTTATCTCAAACAATACACTTCCATTTTCATTGAATGAATCCAATAAAATGCTTTTAAAATGGAAAGAAGAAGGGTATCCTGCCATTCATCATTCCAATACGTTCAATCAATTGTATCATCCTGCCTATCGTTTAATTCATAAGAAATATGTTCCATTTTTAGAACTATTTAAATATATAGATAACGAACATCCTTCTATGATTTCCATCGATGGTCGTTGTGCTTCTGGTAAAACAAAACTTTCAACGCTTTTAAAACAAATATATGATTGTAATGTATTTAAAATGGATGACTTTTTCTTACAGCAGTATCAAAGGACAAAAGAACGATTTGAAAGTCCAGGCGAAAATGTAGATCATGAACGCTTTGAAACAGAAATATTGATTCCTTTATCTAAACATGAAGCTGTGAAATTTCGTAAATTCAATTGTTCAACTATGTCCATAGAACCTTCAATTTTGATTCCATATAAACCATTTAATATCATTGAAGGCTCTTACTCTATGCATTCTAGTCTTCAAAAATATTATGATTTTTCTGTTTTCTTAACAATCAATAAAGATGAACAAATAGAAAGACTAAGAAAAAGAAATCCAAAGATGTTGAATAATTTTATTCAACGCTGGATTCCTTTAGAAGAAGCCTATTTTAATACTTTTTCAATTCGAGACAAATGTAACATTCAAATAAATACATCAAAGGCCTGAATCATCAGGCCTTATTTACATTATTCAACTTGTTCGTCTTCCATACTTACAATACGACCTTCTCTTTGTCCAAGATCATATTTTTCACGATACTCAGCCAACGTTGTTTTATAATCGTCACCCTCAATCGCATATACCTTTGAATCATGAATATGGATATCTGTATCTTTTTCACGAATCTTAACCAAGGCCACCATACTACTTGCACAGTGTGTGGCAATACGGTTTAAACTATTCAATAAATCATTGAATACTGTACCTTCTTCAAGTCCACAGTTTCCTTGAGATAAACGTTCAACGTGACGTAATTTCATTTCATCACAAAGTCCACGAATGACAATTCCAAGTGGAGATACACGTCTTGCCAAATCTAAATCATCTTCTAAATAAGCATGGTATGTCATATTCATCGATTCACGTACCGCTTCCATAACAAGATTCAACTCATCCATAGCGGCTTCTGACATTTCCATACGATTCTCATTGATACTCTTTGACATCTCAGCGATATCTGCCGCGTGATCACCAATTCTTTCAAAGTCACTAATTGTATGAAGATATAATGAGGCTTGTCGAGTCTGTTCTGTATTTAATGCTTGTTTTGTAAGCTGCATCAAATAAGAACCTAAACGCGCTTCATATTTATCAATCAAAGTTTCTTTACGATGTACCTTATCATATTTTTCAGGTCTAAACTCATTGATCAAATTCATTGAACGATTCACGTTATTACGAACTTTTTTAGCCATACCATTCATAACACGATGACATTGTGCAATGGCCAAAGCAGGATAAGGAATCAAACGTTCTTCTAATAAATCAAAGTCAGCTTGTTCTTCTAGATCTTCTGGACTGTCTTTGACAATACGCATCAATAATTTTTCAATTTGAGGAATGAACCAGAATAAAACTAATACATTTCCACAACGAATCACTGTATTCATTAATGCGATATTTATTGGAGACATCACTCTATTCACAAAGTCATAATGCATAAACACATTTGAACCATAGAATAAGATTGACCAGATAATCATACCAAATAAGTCATTGATCAAATATTCCAATGCGGTACGTTTACCATTCTTATTTGCACTTAAAGCCGAAATCAATACAGGACATGCAGCACCAATACCAACTCCTAAGTTAATTGGGAAGGCTGCCGCAAATGTCAATGAGCCTGTCATTGATAGTGCCTGTAAAATACCAATTGCAGCACTTGCACTTTGTAGAACCGCTGTAAACAAAATACCAACAAGAATACCCATGACTGGATTTGAGAACATTGTAAGCATACTAATGAATGTTTCATTTGTTCTTAAAGGTGAAACGGCTCCACTCATTTGTTGCATACCCGTCATTAAAATCGCAAAACCTAGCATGATATTTCCAACATTTTTATGTGTAGTACGTTTTCCAAATGTTTTTAAACAAATACCAATAAACGCAAACAATGTTGTGATCGTAGCCGTTGAGAATAGGCTTGCGATACCACTAGATCCACCAACATAAGATAAACACAATATCCAACCAGTAATACTTGTACCAATATTAGCACCCATAATAATACCGATTGCTTGTCTTAGTTTCATCATACCTGAGTTAACAAAACCAATGACCATTACTGTCGTAGCACTACTAGATTGAATAACAGAAGTAACACCTGCACCTAGGGCAACACCTTTTAGACTTGTGTTTGTCATCTTGTACAAGAATGCTTCCAACTTATTGCCAGCTACGCTTTTTAGTCCATCGCCCATTAAAGACATACCGAACAAAAATAACGCAATGCCACCTAATAGGGATAAGACCATTGTAACTATTTCCATCTTGAACTCCTTTTATAAAATGAATATTTTATTTTCAATTTTTACGCATATCGCGACGTCTTTATTATGCAATAAAAATAATGTCAAAACAATATTAAATTTGTGTTAATTTTTAGTTAAATGTAATTTTTTTCTGAAAGCGTTTAAAAAAAGATGACTTTAGAAACCTAAAATCATCTTTGCGATCATCTCAAAAAATTGAATCATATTTGAACGTAACATACCTAATGGATAATCTAATAGACCTGTAAAAATCAAAAAGATAAATAAGAAGTTCATCCATGGTACACCATCGATAAATTTATAATATTGATTATCTGGTAAAAACGAAAATAATATTTTCGATCCATCTAGTGGTGGTACTGGAATCAAGTTAAAGATTCCAAATCCTGCAGAAATAAGTCCTGTATACGTCAATGTATTGGATACAAAATAACCCACACTTGTCATCATAAATTGAGGTACAAATTTATAAAGAGCATAAAATAGGAATACACAAATAAAGCTTAAAAGAAAATTTGCGACAGGACCCGCAAAGCTTGTCCAAATAATTCCTGTTTTTGCATCCTTATAATATCTTGCATCGATTGGAACGGGTTTTGCCCATCCAAATCCACATATCAATAGACAAACTAAGCCTAGCCAATCCACATGCTTAAAAGGATTTAAACTTAATCTTCCCTCTAATTTAGCTGTAGGATCACCAATCCAATAAGAAACTAAACCATGTGCTGTTTCATGAATCGACATAGATAGAATAACGGCAATCACCAAATAGATAATATTTTGTAGACTAAACATTAAATCTAAAGTGCATTACATCGCCATCTTGAACGACATAATCCTTTCCTTCTAGACGTAGGCGTCCTGCTTCTTTGATAGCTAATTCGCTACCCAATTCATCAATATCATCAAAGCGATATACTTCGGCACGAATAAATCCCTTCTTGAAATCTGTATGGATAATGCCAGCACAATCTGGGGCTTTCATACCCTTTTTAAATGTCCATGCACGACATTCATCTTCTCCAGCCGTTAAGAACGTACATAAATCTAATACGGAATAGGCTTCTTGAATCAATTGATCTAAACCAGAAGTTTCAACACCCAATTCTTCTAAGAAAGCATCTTTTTCTTCTTTATCTAAACCAGACAATTCTTCTTCCATTTGTGCACACAAGGCAACAACTTGATTATTTTGACTTTGTGCATATTCCTTAACTTGATTGTAGTAAGCACATGAATCTGGATCCATGATACCTTCATCATCTAAGTTGGCAACGTAGATCATAGGTTTAGCTGTCAATAAGTTATAACCCTTCATCAAAATTTGTTCTTCTTCATTTAATTCTAATGAACGCGCTGGTTTTCCTTCTTCTAAAACAGGTTGAAGGCGATCCAATAAAGCAAGTTCATCTAAAGATTCCTTATCTTTATTTGTCTTAGCCTTACGTTCAATCTTACTTCTACGATTTTCAATTGTCTGAAGGTCAGCCAAAGTCAATTCTAAGTTGATAATTTCAATATCACGAATTGGATCCACACTATTTTCTACGTGTGTAATATCTGGATTGTCAAAACAACGAACCACGTGACAAATCGCATCCGTTAAACGAATGTTCGATAAGAATTGGTTACCTAACCCTTCCCCTTGACTAGCTCCTTTTACTAATCCTGCGATATCTGTAAATTCAAATGTCGTATAAATTGTTTTTTTAGGATTAAAAATTTCAACTAAACGATCAATACGATAGTCTGGTACTTCTACAACACCTACATTGGGTTGAATTGTCGCAAATGGATAGTTTGCGGCTTCCACCTGAGATTTGGTGATAGCGTTAAATAAAGTTGATTTCCCTACGTTAGGAAGACCAACGATTCCTGCAGTTAATGGCATAAATTCAATACATCCTCTCTATTCTTCTTCATGTCGAATTACTTTTTTCAATTTCTTTTCAAATTTTTGTCTAGGCATTAGAACACTAGCTCCACACCCTAAACACTTAATTCGAATATCAGCACCCATACGAATAATTTTCCATTCTGTGGACTTATGACAAGGATGCTCTTTTTTCATTTCTACAATATCATTTAATCCATATTCCATCATTATTCTCCTTGCGTATGCATTTTATATGCATCCAGCGTATTCGATAATAACATACAAACTGTCATTGGACCAACACCTTTTGGCACTGGACTTGCATAACTTGCCTTTTTCGCAACCGATTCAAAGTCACAATCCCCAACAAGTTTCCCATTGACACGGTTGATTCCCACATCAATAACGACAGCTCCTTCTTTTACCCAATTTTCATTGACCATTTGACTAACACCCATCGCAACAATCAAAATATCGGCTTGAGAAGCAATCTGTTCAATATTTGGTGTTTTCGAATGAACAATTGTAACTGTCGCATTGCGATTTTGAAGCAATAATGCAACAGGTTTTCCAACCAAATTACTTCGTCCACAAACAACCGCACGCTTTCCTGATAGATCTTTATATCCAATCGAATCAAGCATCGCCATAACGCCTTGTGGTGTACAAGGAATAAAGCCTGGACGATTTGTCAATAAACATCCTGCATTCATGGGGTGTAAACCATCCACATCTTTTTGTGGATCAATCAATTCTAAGGCGGCCGTTTCATCTAGATGTTCTGGTAATGGCATTTGTACTAAAATACCATCCACTTCTGGATCTAGATTTAACTCTGTAATCACCTTACTTAATTCTTCTTGCGATACATTTTCATCTAAGCGAATCGTTTGTTGAAGCATCCCAATAGAAGAACAAGCCTTTTCTTTACCACGAACATAAGACATACTAGCCGGATTATTTCCAACAAGCACTACACTTAATAATGGTAATCTTTTTCCTTGGGCACGAATATCATCAATCTTTTGTTTCATTGAAGACTTTATGTTATCCGCAAGTACATTTCCATATATAATTTCCATTAAAACAACTCCTTTGAATCCAATACAATTGTGACTGGACCATCATTCAACAATTCAATCTTCATATCCGCTCCAAATATACCTTTTTCAACATGCATACCTTGATCTTGTAGCTTCTGATTGAATTGATCATACAATACAGTTGCCAAATCTGGTTTTCCTGCATTGGTAAAACTTAGGCGATTTCCCTTCTTACAATCGGCATATAAAGTAAATTGTGAAATAGATAGAATACTACCACCTACATCTTGAATGGATTTATTCATCTTTCCATTTTCATCTTCAAAAATACGTAAAAATAAAATCTTATGAATCATTTTATCAATGATTTCTTCTGTATCCTCATTATTAAAACCTACAAAAAGACAATAACCCTGATCAATTTGACCTGTCACTTGCCCTTCAACTGTACATTTTGCGTTTTTTGCCCTTTGAATTACAACTCTCATCCTTTTTTCTCCAATATACAAACACTTAAACTCACTATGCCCTCTTCATTTCCGACAAAGCCTAGCTTTTCTCCTCGCGTAGCCTTGATGGAAATATCTTCCATATCACAATGTAAAACGTTTGCGATATTTTCTCGCATAGCCATAATATGGGGTGCCATTTTTGGCCTTTCAGCTAAGATTGTCGCATCCACATTTCCAATTTGATAGCCCATTTCATTCATCATTTCATAAATATGAGCTAACAAATCTAAACTATTCGCTCCTTTATATTTAGGATCCGTATCCGGAAAATGCTTTCCAAGATCTCCTAAGGCAAGTGCGCCTAGAATACTTTCACCAACCGCATGCACTAAAACATCCGCATCGGAATGTCCTAATAAGCCTTTTGAGTGTTCAATTTCTATACCGCCTAGAATGAGCTTACGACCTTCTACAAGCTGATGAATATCTACGGCCTGACCAATACGTATATTATGCATAAATCACCTTAGAAATTCTTTCAGCGCGTTTTGAAAGTTCTCCATCTCTATAGCCTAAAATACAATGTCCAATACCTTCATAAGATTCTGGTAAGCCCCATTTTTTCTTTAATTCTTTGCCAAAATCCGTTTTAAAAACTTCTTTAGCACGATGAATCCAACATGAGTCAACACCTAAGGCATTGGCTGCATTCATTAGATTGCCCATAGCTAAGGCTCCATCATATAAATATGTCGGTGCATTTGTATCCGCAAATACAATAATCATACTTTTAGCGCCGTAGAAAGGATCTGATGTAGAATTCATAGCTTCTGCATTCTTTTTCGATAGTTCATGCATCAATTCTTCATCTTCTACAACCACAAAGGCATAGATTTGACGGTTCATTCCACTAGGCGCAAATTGACCTGCATATACAATTTTTTCAATTAAGTCATGACTGACCTTTTTATCATTATATTTTCTTACACTTCTTCTTTCTAGAAGATTTTTATAAGCTTCATTCATATATTTTAGCCTCCAAAACTACCTCATATTATACAATACAACGACACTAAAAAAAAGCCTGGCAAAATGCCAAGCTTAAAAATTCAATTATCATACTACACGAATATATTGTGGATTACCCATACAGTCTTGATATACACTAGAATGTACAGTCTTACCATTGTAGTTGCCATGTACAGCTTGGCCATTTCCAATATAGATAGCGATGTGGTCAACACCACGTCCACCATAGATGTAGTAAATCAAGTCA
>ERZ1024483.167-NODE-167-length-20887-cov-11.482335_pt1 | contig 20887 bp, 40 predicted proteins | sample MGYA00520799_ERZ1024483 | MGnify/ENA primary metagenome ERZ1024483 (study PRJEB33242, sample SAMEA3444315) | Homo sapiens | biome: Host associated; feature: Gastrointestinal tract; material: Stool | place: Uganda | collected 2011-01-01 ...
TTTTTTTTAATGATACGGTGGCCACCGAGATCTACACTCTTTCCCTACACGACGCTCTTCCGATCTAAATTTAAATTATTTAAATATGGTGTATAAAAATCTCGCGCAATATTATTTGATAGCACAATACCAGGAGCACCAGACTTTAAATACAATTTTACCTAGTTAAGCATAGCATCATTAAATGAAATGTTAGAACCATTACCATTTATTATCTAAGAAGTAGTATTATATACAGCATTTCTTACATCTTTATTTGGAAATGTTTTTTTTGAAAGATTTAACAACCTTTTATCAAAATAAGATGGCTTAACTACAACATCATCAAGCTACCCAGCATCATAAAATGTATGATACCCATCATTATCTTTAATATGATAATACTAATTTACATTTGGATTATATTCTTTTAAAAAGTTTATTTCCTATTGATCTCCCTTAATTGGATTAGTTCCAGCAATTCTGTCATCTTTACCACCTTTAAAATGTAGGTTATTGCCTCTTCTCTGCCAGAACTTCTAGCCAAAACCATCCTTACCTTTATTATTACCTTGTAACATTTTCTACATAGCAGGTGGCATAGGAATAGGAGTTGTAAGCTAATCAAAAGCCTATTGTCTTATATTGTTATACTATTCGGCTTTAATCTATTCTTCAGTTGGTCCTAGCAGTGTAGTTGGAATAGCTGCATTTATTGTAGCAGGTTGTTTAGTAGATGGGCTGTTAATTACAATAGGACTAGCATTCTTAGTGTCTTCGTAATCTTGTATAATATCACCAAGCTTCACATTATAATTATACTTATCTTTGTTGTTTAACCTATGAGCAGCTGACGCTCTAACAACGCTCTTCATACCTACAAGACCATTAGTGTAGTTCGATAAAGAATCTCCATAATACCCTTTCTACTTAAGAGCTCTTGCATAATCTTGCGTAGTCTTTGCTCTTAAAGCGGCGTCATACCTATTATGCATTAATCGCATATACTTTTCAACAAAGTCTTTGTCATCTTTGTATGTATAATATGTTTTACTATTACCTCTAATGCCACCATAGTTATGCTACTCTCTTGCTGCTCTAGATCTACCATAATCAGACTCCCATGCAAGCTGTCTCATTATATTGTAGAACGTGGCATCGTTGTTATATCCGTATCGATTCAACTATTGTCCAACTAAAGGCGCTATACGGCTAACAAAACTATCTACATAGTTACCTTTTCCACCTTTGTATGTAGGAACATCTTTGCCAGAATCGTATTCATTAAGAATAGCTTGCACGTCGCTGTCCATCTTCTTCTATTCTTCTGGACTAGGTTCCTCAGCCTGGGTATTTACACCCAAGTTGATTCCTCTAATATCCTTCCAGTAATCAGCGCCATTCTTCCACGCCTCATACTTCTACTGAAATGTCTTATTATCAAACTTCATAATCAATGCTCTCCTGGAACTTTGTTGGCTAATTGTGTCCTTGATTTAAGTTTCTCGCGTTCATAAGCAGCATCATCCTTAGCTTTCTATAGCTCTGTCTCGTGCTTCATCTTATCCTTCTCAAGCTGAATCTTCTGATCCTCTATCTCGCGCTTCTACTTAGCCTCATAACGCTTATTGTAAGCCTCTTGATTAATCTTCTGCTGTTCGATAGCTTGCTTCCCGATCTCTATTGGATCTGGGATTCCGTTTTGATCCTGGTCTAACTCTTCTGTTCCACGATAAGCATTAATCTGTGCTACAGCTATCTTAGTCTGATTATCTTGGTCAATCTGATATCTCTGAAGATCCATCTGAGCTTCCTGTAACATGAGTTCCTGCTGCTTAGCTTCATTCTGCATCTGCTGCAACTGCTGTTGCTGCTGAGCTTCTACTTCCTGTTGCTGTTGCTGCATCTACTCCTGTCTAGTCTGCATATCCTTAAGCTTCTGCTTAATGATGTTGAAGTTATCATTTGTAAGAACTTCTGCTGCTTCAAGTAAGCTAGCACCATTCTGCATAGCTGGCTGTATAAGCTGTTGAAGCTTCTGTATGTTCTCAAGATCCTTAGATGTATCACTTACGAATACATCCATATCCTCATAGTAGAACTTAGGAGTAATGTCTAAGAATGCTCTTTCTCCATTATCAAAGATGTACTGTAGCTTCTGCTTACCAGTCTCTTCCCAAGCACCCTTAGCTGTATTAAGGAGCATATTAAGCACTCTTCTCTTACACTGGTTATGAACCCAGAACAATGGCTCTGTAATATGTGAACTCTGTACTACAGATCTCTCTACATTGCCTACCATTTCTGACGAACTTACAGCTCCTTCACGCTGTGCTGTAATACCAGAGATTGTACCAGCGAGTTCCTCTATCTTATCCATAAGCTGTATATACTCAGCTATGACATTAGACATTGTAAGATCCAATGCTGTAATCTGATTAAACTGCGCAGGCTTACCGCCTTCTCTTCCTGGGATATTCCAGCCTTCTTCATATGGGTTGATGAAGTTAACACCAACACTAGACAAGTAGTGCATCCACTTAGCAGGACTAATGCTCATTGATTTAGGTATCTGTGTTATATCCATATTGATAACCTTACCTTTATCCCTAGCAATAGCTAACTCAAGTCTATACCATAATACAATATACATGTATTGCAATGGCTTAAGAATGCTAACCAGCGATCTAGGCTTACTATTTGTATTACTATAAATAGCACCACAATAAGGAAGCTTTTGACTATTAGGGTTATCAATACTTACATGCTGATATTCAATTGGTTGTACACCAAAGTATAGATCACTACCAGCTCTATATCCTTCCCATACCTCTACAATCCAATCTGGCTCTACGCTAATCTCGTTACCAACAGGCTGATATGTTTCATCAACTATGTTAATTTGAGGCTGTCCTGCATCGTCTGTAGTGGTTACATAGAAAATCTTCTTGAAAGACTTCCAGCAACAATGCCATACGTTTACAAGAGATTTGCCAGATCCTTCAAACATTGGGTTATCGTATATACGTAACTGTATACCCATATCAATAGGACTTCTATCTCCGAGGTTTCTACCTGGTGTAGAACCGATCATTTCCTCAAGCTTATCAAGATCCTTCTCTTCAAGCTTGTCATAGTATCTATCGTATACTTCAGTAATAGGCATGCGCATCTTTCTGCAGCACCATGAACCATCTTCAACAAACTCTAAGTCTGGACTCTTGTCATAAGAGAAGTATATAGGATTAACTCTTTCAACATATGGCTCTGCATTAAGTACGCCAACATAATAAATTTCTCTACCTGAGATAAGACCATCTTTCCAGCCTTTGATAAACTCATTGTCAAGATCAAGTTTTTCTCTCAAATAAGTAAGCGTGTGATACGCAGTATTTTCTACAATATCTTTATAGTCTTTATCCATGTACTTAGCGATCTACTCTGGTGGCATAACCTCTCCAGATTGTATCTATTCCTGAAACTATTGAGCCTCTTCTGGACTCATTCTAGCTGTGATAGCTGCTTCTATATATTGTAGAATCATTTCTTTCTCTTTCTCCTGCATTTCAGATGTAGCCTCCTACGAAGTTCTGATAACTCTGAAATTAAGAGGTCTCTTTGTTTCCTCACCTATAAGCAAATCTACTTTAGGTCTAATAATATTAAAGTCGTGAGGTGTAGCAGGAAAACCATCCTCAACTTTAAACGGGTTTGTAATTGATTTAAAATCCTTTTCGTCGAAGATGCTGTTATATAAATTATAATAGGTCTACAGCTCTCCGTAATATGATGTACTATTTCCTCCAGACGTCACGTTACCTTCACCTATAATATAGTTAACGCAATCTTCTTGCCACTTCTTTCCTTTCTTTGAAAGAGGGAGCTTTTGTCTAGGGAAAGCTGAATTGTATAAGTTATCTTCCATGTATTAAAATGTGAATATCGGTATACCGTCTTCACTTGTGCTGTTATCTTCTTCAAACCATTGCTTGCTAAATAACGGCATCTCGAAGAGTTCAACCTATTTGTTTTGTTCTTTTGCAGACGATACCTTTAACTAATAGAGCTCTTCTCTGTATATCATTACCATACATAAAGCTATCACACGGTCTACATTTCGTACACCATCATTCTATATAAGCTCTTCTATTAGAGGTTCGCTGTATACTCTTTCTACATTAGGGTGACCTTCCTCAAATTCGTCTAACAGCCACTCTAATATTAATCCTTCACCATATGCCCTAATCTGTTTAGTCATGTGGCATCCTTTTCTTCTTTGTACTTTACTGTCTTTAAAGACTTCAGATATGATTTTATCTGGCTAATCAGCCAAGAGGTAATCGCAGTGTTTATTCGTAAAGTAAGGGTATATTCCTTTTCTTTCGTTCTCAAATAATAATCTGGCATTGTAGAATGTAAGTAGCTTACGTACGTTCTCATAGTACTCTTCTGCCGTATCTGGCCTTCCGGAATACTCTGCTACTATTACATCTGTCCATGCTTCACCAGCTCTTACACGTTTAAATATAAATGTAGAACCGAGAGAGTTTGTAAAGCTATCATCATGGTCATATGGGTCACACCCTCCTATATATAAACCCAAAGGAGGATCTTTTACTGGATATTCCCATATAACTACAGATCCATGAGGTTTATCACCCTTTTTAAGAGGATAGTTAGTTATGTCTCCAGATTTCTTTTCTATAGCTTTTACTTGACCATTTCCATCCCATTCTAGATCAACTATATGCTTCATGCTCTAAAGCTTCTTATTGGTCCTTATTCTGGTTAACTGGTCCATCAATAACTTTCTAGGGAATATATTCTTACCAAGCTCAAGTACAGCTTCCTGTGGAGTTATAGGGCGTTCTGAAACAAATCTATCAATAGATTGTTGATTAGCACCTCCATCTTTGATTTTGTTTCTCTGTTCTATAAGATTACAAACGGCTTTTTCTTTTAGGCTATTACCATCTTTGTCCATGTATACATAGTTGCCATTTTCGTCAAATGACTCCAGATTACTCCACGATGGAACAAAGAATCCACATTCTGTATCCTCTCTACCTTCATCCCATATATTTGGAAAGCTAAGAACATTGTAAGCCTTAGGTTTATAAAACAGTTCTTTTAATCCATCAAAAGAAGCTCCTTCTGTACCTCCTGTTCCAAAAGCTATCATTGTTCCAAAAGCTATACCATCATCATTTTCTACAGATGGCTATTCCATACGCCAGGCGTCTAGAAGGTTTGGAAACTTACCACCCTCTTCCCATAGTACTAGTTTACCACGAGTACCACGGATTCTTTCTGGATCGTTCTTAAGCGTTATACCGCATATACTAGATTTATATCCCTGTTCGGTCTATTTACCATACTCGTCTGTTATCTTATAACCAGACACTCTCTCCATTCTAGTAGAAGTAAGTCTTTGTTTAGCCCACTCTGTATTGGCGTCTATAAAATCCATGATCTCCCAAGCTTTAGTTAAAAGACCATCACCAATAAGGAATTTCTACTCTGAAGCTACGGCAAAGTTTTTTGATCCTTTTATAAGTTCGTAATTTCTTACTAGCATTGAAGCACCTTTAAACGAATATCCTCTTTGTCTTGATTTAAGTACAGCCATGTGTTTTCCTTCTATCTCTGCTTGTTCTATAGCATTAAAATAATACCAATCATAATCCCAGAATCTAGGGAAGTCTAATATACGTTCACGTTTTGTTCTAACGTTTCCATCTTTGTCGGTATATTTAGTCTATACAATTTTCATAATTGGACTATAGTTTAGATAGAAGTAATGATATCCAGTTATGTACTAACCATCCGGAGATGTATATCCATTAAGGCACCTATCTGTTTCTCGCTCCCAATATTGTACGTAATCGGTAGTTCCTTTGGGAGCAAATGTATAGCACTTGTTATTTTTGAAAAAGTTAGCCGCTTCGCTAAATTGTTCAGCATTGTGTACTTTCTAATTAAAATCTACTACCATAATATATATTATTCGTACATTCCAATTACGCCACCACCTTTGACTCTACCAGTTTCAGCTTGCTCTGCTTTAGCTTGTTTAGAAGCTAAGTCAAGCGACTTAATAATACCACTAACATCTTTAAGTATAGCAGACAATTTCTTAGCTGTATCTATGTCAAGTTCCTCTTCGGCGTACATATCCATTGTGTTCATTATTCCCTCTGCTGCACTTTTAGAAGATTTAAGCAATCTGGTAGCAGGAGTCTCTTGGAACTCCTGGAACCTTTTTGCTAATTCTTTTACAGTGTCATCAGGTATATATTTCTCATCATTAAATACATCTTTAGCTACTCTCCATGTGCGTTCTTTCTCTGGGTATGCCTCATATGGGCTATTCCACTTATATCTCCACACTATGAATTCAATCTTCTTTAATGCATCTTGTTTGTCTTTAGCATTATTATAGAAATCTTTAAATGGAGGTATAGCTAAATCATCTGTACTTAATTGTATTTTGTTCTATATTATATCAAACATAATTATATGTCATATTTACCAATAGAGTATTCCCATCCTATTTCAACCCACCATTTTGTCGGATTAGCAGAAGAAGGAGAATCTATATAACAAACTCTTGGTACGCATTTTGCTATAATCATCCAATTTTCGTCAATAGAAACAGATCCAGTCAATGCTGTATCACTATTACTTGGGTCATATGCGCTGTTAAATACGCCATTTATCGTTACTGCTCCGCCTGATTCATTTTTAATAACAAAATATTGACCTATATATTCACACGCTTCGTCAAATGTTGTATGATGGTCTGTTTTTTGAGTATCAAAGCATGGCAACAAAACACTTCCGTCACTTAATACATCATAACCAATTTCTATGAACGTTCCACTTTTATCAAGGTCTAACTCATATAGCCATGCACCACCAGTATCCTAAATCTATGTAAAATAATCGTCAAAGTTACTAGGTGTTATAACTAACTTTTTACGTTTTGTAAAACCATATATTTCACAGTCGTTCATTTTAACATGACCGGTATCACTAACTGTAAAAGGCGCTGTTGATAAATTTGAATTACTAAACTAACCTGCCCATATTCTAATGTTACCTTTTGTTACAGTTGAAGGTAATGAAGATTTTTTTAAAGCATTGCTAGATGTCATACCTGCAACAATCTTTTTATTATCGTTACTACCATCAGTTATAACAATCTCTTCTGAAGACAGCTCTTTTATATAAGCTTGATTAGCTATCATTTTTTCTGTTACAAAACTTTCAGTAACAGCCATCTTCTGCCAATATTCTGTAGAATTTGGAGCTTGTGTCCAATTGTTAGCTTTTAATCCATCATGATTTACACACACATAATACAGGTTCTTGTGTATAACAACATCTTGATACATTACACCATCTGATGTAGCTACAGTGCCATCAAAGTATTCTGTTCCAGAATCCCATGTTCCTCTCATTCTAAGAGGACTTCCTTTAAGTGTCTAAGGTGCTGCATCTTGACCATCTTTACCTGGAGTAGAAAAAGGAACTACAACAGAAGTATAGAACATATTAGATGGTTTTTCGTTTACGTCTATATTAACAAAAGCGTATTTGCAATCAATAATACTTAACTCCCATACTGACGAAACTTCCTAAAAATTAGGAAATATTACATTTGATGTTGTGGATATACCGCCAGGATAACATTTTACTAACACATTGCTGTTTTTTAAATGTGTAGATGATGTATTACTAATAATCTTTGTTACATAGAACCTAACAGTTCCTGAGTATAAAATAGAACCATCATCTTGGTATTTTCCGATTACAGTATTAGAGACGACGTCAACAGAATAGCTAACACCATTCTGACCATCTATTCCATCTTTAACTATTACAGCAGTCTGCTAATCTACTAATACGTTGCCAAAATAAGCACTAACTCTAATTGTATTAGTAGCGGATGATATTAATGACTACGATATAGCATCTTGTATAAGAGGCTACTCTGATGCGCTATCTATAGAATATTTAAAAGACCATTTGTTATTAGTTGTAATTGCCTAAGTTGGAGTTATCTACTAAATAGATTCAGCTCCTTTTACTTTGCTTACAAATACATCTATTGTATTAGGATAATAACTACCTTTTGATAGCTTAATTACTGAAGAACTTAGAGAAAGCTTGTATGATATACCATCTTCTCCGAAGTTAACTCCTAAGAGCTATATTGTAGCATATCTTGTAGTTATTTCTCCAGTTACTGATGCTTTAGCTGTTAATTTAATAGTATAGCCACCGTTAGTAAAATTAAATTTACCTTTAGAGATATGTACATTAACATCCTTACAATTAGAATCTTGCGCATTTTGCGAAATAGTAATAGAGAAATCACTATCAGTAGAAACTGTGCCACCATTAGCATCTATTACAGAATACTCTAATGTATCTATGTTTACAGTGTTTGTACCATTGTAGAATCGTGCTGTACAAGTCTGATCAAACAGCTAATTAGTCTCATCGCTATTCAAAGATACAGCCATAGTGCCATTATCAAGGTTTAACGATACACCCTTACCAGCATCTCCGTTTTGTGCATAATATGACCACAATGTTGGTGCACTATATTTATGCCAATAAGAACTGCTTGATACATTATCACTATATTTTCTACGTATTGAAACATATTGCCTTGAACCTGGACCATAATAAGATGATGATAAGTCTTCTGGGTTATCACTCCATCCTGTACCGGATAATATAAATTCTCGCTTGTTGTAATATTTTGAATTATAATAACCGTCAGAACCATCCTCTTCACTATAAGAACCACCATCTCTAAATCCATTCGCTTTAGACTATTCGTTTGTATACCAAGTATTAGGATTACTTGCTGGATATGCTTGGTCATTATGTCCTGCCCAATATATATATTCAACACCATCTCCGTCTGTGCCATTATGTCCATAATGTGACCATAATACTGGTTTTGACCAATCGTTCCATTTATTTGTCTCAGTGTTCTTAGTTCTAATACAAGTCCATTCGCATGGTACTGTAGCAGATACACCACTAGGGTTGTTTGTCCAACCCTCATCTGTTGGAACAAAATTATCCTAGTCTTTATTTTGAGTTGGTTTTTCAACATTCTCACCTTCGCCTGCTAACTTGTATATTTGCTCTTTGCCTGTAATATCAGTACCAGCCTCTCCGTCTTTTCCAGTAATACATACTGGATTTATCCATGAACCATAACCTCCATTTGAAACAAAAGCAAATGTCATCCACGTATAATATCCTTTGCTAGGATTTTCTGCACTAGTAGCCCATTTTGATCTTTCATCAGTAGATTGATAATAACTAGGTCCTTTGCCTGTATCTGGAGTAGCTGGAGCGATAGTGTTGCTATTTTTATTCTAGAAGAAAGCCTAGTAGTATTTATTATTATCTTCACCACTACCACCAGATCCAACTATATCTATTGTTATATCTTCAGAGCTGCTAAACGGATTATAAGACTTATGAGACTCTCCATTCTTGGTTATTATAAGAGTTTTGGCATTAGATAACATCGCGTTTACGTCATCTTCTGTTAATCCTGGTGTTGTAGATCCACCTCCACCATCGCTCGGTAAAACAACGCTCTTAGAACCCATGTTGTTCTATGTTATGGTTAAAGTATGCCCAGTAACAGATACATTTGTAATCTCATAGTTCTTACCTACTCCGTTATTCTCTATATCAGAAACTTTAGACTCTAATGAAGATATTCTAGTAACTAAATCATCTACATCTGATTTAAGTGCATATTTAGATAAATCTAGCTCTCCTCCAGGAGCTGTAATGTTTTTAATCTGTTCTAAAACCCAGGATTCTTTTGCGTATCCAGTTAATTCTATTTCTCCAGATATAATCTTATTTGTATAGTCAGCTACATAAGAAATAAGTTCATCATGTGTAACGTATTTCTTACTTTCTACCCATGTTTTAATATCATTCAACAATGATGGTTCGATATTATCTAGTTTAGATTTTATCTGTTTTATAACCTCTTCTAAATCATTTATAGAATCTTTACTAGCCTTATTGTTCCATGCGTCTTTTTCTTCTTTTGTTACATGAACATTATCATTATTAATATGATTTTTCAGTTTGCTAAGCAAACTTGTATAATAGTTTGTGGTAAAACGCCACAATTCCTATATTGGGTCACCATGTTTATCGTGTTCGCAATCACAAACACAATTATGTGTTTTAACGACGTTTATCATATTTAAATTCTTTAATTGTTAACAATTTGTACTGTGGTGTCATCGAAGACCACGTCTAAAACGCCACAGTTAATATCAGATCATCTATGACCAATCTATATCTAGATTAGTGTTTCTAACATCTGCCATCCATCTACTAAACTATATACCTTCATACCCATCTAAATCATTAGCTACTGCTACAGCGTATCTAATACACTTGTCGATATCTAGTATTTCTGGGTAGAAATCAGCGTAAGCCATATTCGCTGTATATGTTACATCATATATATTAGATGTATCATTATACTGTAAACCAAGCTCGTTTATTTTACTTTGTACTTCTTCTGGAGTCCATCTGTGATTAGATTTATCAGAATTAACCATTTTGGAGCAAGCAAACTAACATAAAGCTTTACTAAAATGATTGTTATGAGCTTCTATATATTTTAATACATAATTTGGTTTTTCTTCTACAGTCTGCCGATTATCTTTAGTTTCGCTATCACTGTGCCGTATTACTATTACCTTGTCCATTGTTAAATGTTTTTATAAAATTTGTAACAGTTGATTCCATTCTGTTTATAGACTCTTCTATTTTTGCAAATCTCTGTTCAGTCTCTTTCTTTTCCTTGTATACAGGATTTATGTCAGCCAATAATGCTGTAGCCTTTTCTATAACCTCTTTCTATTTCGGTACTGATTCTATTATTTTTTCAGCTGTGTTTTTCATAGATTCGACTTCTCTTGCTAAGCATACTTTATCCGTAGATAATACTATATCTCCAGCATAAGTAATAGAAAGGTTTTCTGGTATAGTATACGTCGCTGTTTTATTAGATGACTCAATAGTTATGTCTACAACCATCTAAGACTAACCAATAGTCTATTTCTAGTTTAAATCCATATGTGGAAATCCTACCGATACAACTTTACCATCAGTAATAGTCATATCTTGTTTATTCAATATATATACTGAATAATTCTGTTTTACATCTTTAAATGCCATACATATTGTATTGTGTATAAAAGCCCACCTTTCGATGGGCTATTATACGTGTTAAACTTACATTACGCTGCAGCTGTTGTTGTTGTCTTAAGAGCGGCGATAAGCGTAGCATTCTGTTTCTACTGTGACAACTCTAAACGAGCATCATTGTATCTTTGCTGCAAATCGCTCTGCCAATGATTGTTCAAAACATCTACAATGCGCTGAGTATTTGCGTTTGCGTTCGTTTTAAGATCGCAAGCCATCTAACTCATCTGGAAACCAAGGTTACTTGCAGCTCTTTCCAAACCTGAGTTTGTATAGCTGAAACCTGTCTGCATCTGATTAATTATATCTTTCTGCCCAAGTTGATTCTCGTAGCCCATCTTGATAATGTTCTATTGCGTCTGGCAGCAGCAGTTCTGCAATGCAGATGTAAGGTTAGCGTCTCCGAGATTTACAGCGTTTATCACGCGCTCTGCAGAGAAATTAACATTACCTGCTACTTCCTGAATTCCTGATTTAACGCAGCAAATAGCGTTATTCAATGCATTGAAATCACAATTCAGATTAGAAGCCAACTGATTTATAGCACCAGCATTGCCTCTAATGGCATCCATTACTAATGAACTATTCTGATTATCAGAGATCTGTGTGCGCATTGCGTCAAGCTGACTCTGAATAGCGTTACCCTGATTACCATCTTGGTTATTCCACATACGCATTGCGAAAATCATCCAAATAAGATAAGCAAAAGGATTGTTCATATAATCATTCTGATTCATCATGGCTGCCATTGCCATTGGATCACAGTTATTCTTAGAAGCCAAAGCGGCTACTAAAGCATCGTTATTGTCGTGACCTGTACAATAAACTTTCTCTATTGTATCCATAATTGTAAGTATTAAAGTAAAACAATATGGACTAGGACTGGATAAATCCTAGTCCTGTTATATAAGTGTATTTCTACACGAGTTCTAGTATATTCCACCTAGAAGTGATAAAAGTCCTACCCTGGTACGCATTTGAAAAGAGGCGTGGTAGAATCTATTGTGCTAGGCGGGGTAACGAACCCCGTCACGCTTTCATTAAGACCTAGCCTTATGCAGCAGCTTCTGGATGTTTAGCTTCAAGTGTTGCGATACGAGCTTCAAGTGCTGCGATCTTTTCATTATATACAGACTTAGTAATAAACTCGCTATCATTCTATAGTTCGCTAACCTTTGTAGGAACAGTAGGGAGTTCTGTCTTCTTAGCATACTATTCAAGAGACTGGTGCTCTGTAAGATAATTACCCTTAGGCTGCTTTGTATCAATAGCAGCAGTATTAGCAGTTACCTTCTGTTCAAGTGCTGCAAGATTATTACGAAGCTGAGTATCAGCGTTTGTTCTCTCCTGTTTCTCTGTCTTGATCTTATCATCAAGATCTTTGTCGCCTTGTATTCTATTGGCAACTTCTTCCTCTGCTTTCTTCTGGAATACATCAAAGCCCTGATCTGTAGCATCTCTAAGATTATGGAGCTCTTCTACAATCTCTTCAAGAGAATTGTGATCATTATCAACATTACCAATAAGCTCATCAAATATCTGAATAACTGCATTAGCGTCGAGAACGTCACCCTTCATGTAATCACCTTTCTTTCTAGAAATAAGAATCTAAGGTGTTCTTATACCAATCTAGTTATCCTTTACTCTTATATCTTTTAAAGGAGCCCTATCAAAATTTCTTGTATCTTTCATAATATTATAAAGTTTATAAACAACAAAAGGGGGTCACCTTTCGGTAACTCCCTTTATGTGAGCAAGTCAAGCTTGTCCCCCACTCACCTCAGCAGATCCAACTGCCGCCGCTGGCTCTGGTACGGTCTGAGACTGTTCGCTAGCCTGTGTCTCAGATCCCGTAGCTGCGCTAACTGTCTTAATATCTTCGTTTGTCGTTCCTGTGGAACCAAATCCACCTTCACCTCTTTCTGTCTTAGAAAGCTCTTCTACTTCCTTAATAGTATATTCTGGTTTTTTAAGTATAACCAACTGACAGAAACGCTCACCTTGTTTGTAAATAGCTGGAACTGTATCTGTAGTAGCCTTCATTATGGCAACTATTTCTCCCCTAAAATCAGCGTCTATAATGCCCAATGAATCAGTAAGCATTAGTGACTTTTTCCAAATGCTTGAACGTGGAACTAATAGTCCAACATATCCTTTTGGGATTTCTACGGCAAGATCCGTATGATATACAAGCATAAGCTGATTAGCTTCATTTAATGTTGTAGTAATATTTGTGCATGTTAAATCAATTCCAGCAGCACCTTTTGTACCGCGAATTGGGAGGACTGCACTATCCTTTAAACGTTTAAACTTTAACTCCATATTATCTGATATCTACGAAATCTACAAACAAGTAATTGTTTGGGTGTTCATCAAACTCTTTAAAATTCTTTTTATTTCTTAACTTTGCATAAAGCTTTGGATATAGATCATCTATAATTCTTAAGAACTTATTATCGCTCTTAAATAACGATGTAGTACTTGAATATCTATCTATAAGAGTAGGAATAGCTTCATTAATAAACTCATATACAACTTTCCAATCGTACTTTCTATTACCGCCAAAGAACTTTATATTCTTATATTTATTCTCAAGCTGTTCACAGTATGTTCTAAATCTCTGCTCTTGATATTCTATATCTTTAGGTTCTTTATTAAACTCAAGTATTACTCTAAGATAGCAATCCTTTTCATAATTTAGAAAATCGTAGAAGCTATTTAAAAGCACCATTGGAACATCAAACTCCATAGCTCCATGTCTTACTTGTACTTTGCCAGCATGCTTTTTATCAAAGCTTATCCTTAAATCGAATACTCTAGCTCCTAATATATACTGATCTACGAAATCAGTATCCTGACACTTTGCCATAAAATGAAATGGTCTCATCCACCATTTCTTAGGACGTTGATAACTTAAAGAATTATGTGACCCTATATTCATTGTTTATGTTTTTAATTTGGTATAAATAATAAAATGTTACTTCTTCTAGATTTATTGCATATTCCATACAAATAAGATTTTGATACTTTAAAATACTCGGCCGCATCCTTTACATTACCAATAAACTCTTTTCCCCTATAAACGAATTTACCAATGTAAGAAGCCTGAAATTTTCCGTATCTTTTTTCTCTGCACTTTTCAATAATGCCAGAATGGATTTTTGCTTCTAGTTCTTCTTTATCAAAAGCGCCAACCCACTCTTCTTTTGCAACTTGTATAACACCAGAACAAAGTCTTTGAATTGTACATCTATTAACACCAAGCTGTTTAGCTGCATATCCAGAATCCATCCAGGTTTGATAATATTTATGTTTAAAATTAAACAAATAAACTGTCTTTTTTGTATCTTCAGCTAGTTTTAATGAGTTTTCCGACACATGCCCTCTTTGTTCTTCGGTAAATTTATATCCAAGTATTCCGCCGTCTCCGCCAAGAGTTTGGTTATATCCGTTTTCTCCGTACGAATTATACTTTTGTATATAGTATTTTTCTCTTTCGTCTAACTTCGATTTTAAATCATCAGAAGCCTCTAACACCTCTATGATAGCTACATCGAAATTTTCTAAACCATATTTATTTATTGCTCTATAAAGAGGGTTATCATATCTACCGTTCTTTATATTACTAAAATGATGCGCAATACGTTTATTTAAATCTATAGATTGTCCAATATAGCATTTATGGTTTATTAGGTTTTCCCATTTATATATACCTGGTTTTCCTTTGTAATCTCTATATCTTACTATCATATTTAATTATTATTTATTAGTAGCCCTAGTAGGAATCAAACCCACTTCTTCTGTTTTAGAGACAGAGGTAATAGTCAATATACGATAGGGCAATATGTAGATCTTAACCTGAGACCTACCAGAGGAATGGTTTCAAGCATCACCATTAAGCTGGACCTCCTTCGTGTCTTTGTCTTCGCCAGATAAGTAACGGCATCTGGTGCAATACCGGACTAATGTACTATATTTAACGACTAACTCTAGCCAAGCTGGTCGTACTCGCATAACTTATGCGACCTATAAAACTCAATCTTTGTATGAAAAAAAATGAAAGTTGCGAGAGCTAGAGTCGAACTAGCAACCTATGGTTATGAGCCACACATGATACCATTTCACCATCTCGCGATGTTGTGTATTTTTTAAATAGAAATACACAAAACTATCGTTTTAAATACAATCAAAAATTGATAAATGTATATCTTTTATCTGGAGTTATACAAAACCAGTATTGGCGCCATTTGGATCCTGCAGCTCCGAGCGCTGCTAGGGCAGAAAGTTTCTTTTCACCCGGACGTCCCGATTTATAGAGATTTTAGAAACGACGTAACCTCTCAGCGATTGTGTATTCGCCCGTTTTCTTTGACTCTTATAAGTTTTAGCTGGACTTATAACCAGTATTGGTGCCCATGTCGGTTACCGCGGAACCTTTTATTTATAGTGTACGCATCAGGCGGACGCCACTTTATTAAAGTTTTAATTTATACAAATGAAAAATTTAATTCAAAAAGTCGGAGTCTATGCAGGAGTCGAACCTGCTAACTATTCCCTTTATATCGGGTCGTCTTTACCGTTTGACTAATAGACTCTAAAGGTAGAATTACTTTTTACGAGTAATCCAATTCCAAAATCTCTTATACCAAGGCTTTTTCTTTGCTGGCATTATGATGATAACATGCGCGTCGCAAGGACAGTCGTTAATTGTAACATCACCGATAGACAACGCCTCTGATTTTGCTGTTACAAAAGCATCATTAAGCTCTTTCTGTGTAAAAGCGTTTGTAATATCAACTACGAAATCTGGTTTAAACTTACTATTATTCTTTTTCATAATATTTTATATTAACATTCAACATCGCATTGTGATACTTTCGAAGCCCACTTTTCTTTCTCTTCCTGTCTCTTTTTGTCTGATGCATCAAGCATTGACTTCCAATCCTCAGAATTAACTACTACGAAATCTTTACCAAGGCTTGTGTCGTAAAATGTTATAAGTATATCATCTTTCTTAACATCAATATTAACAGGATTGTTATCTTTACTTTCCCAAGTAAGCTTCGCATCTTCTGGTATTACGTAGATACTATCTATTCCTCTTGTTCTCTCAGGAATTGCTTTTATATCAAGCGTCTCTGTGTCTACAATGATTGGGTATCTTTTAATATTAAGAATCTTTTTCATAAGGACTATAATTAGATTGTTTGTTATCTTTAAATCTCTTTTTAAGCTTAAATCTAAAAAGTTTGTTTATTAGCACATCTCTAGTATCATCTTCATCTTTCATAACATCTACAACGAACTAGAACTAATGCATAACTATCTATTTTACAACATTAGGATCTTCGTTCAGATCTTTTGCTATTTGTTTACAAACTTTATCTATATTCATTACTTTTCTACTATTTCAGTTGCCACAATATCATAAAGTGGTACAAGTTGAGAGTCCTTAAGTAAATCGAAATACATAGCGCCAAGTCTAGATGATTTATATATAACTATATCACCAACCTTAATAGGCATCTGATGTATTTTAATGTCATCATATGGGTGCGTGTACTCGTATGGTAACTTAAGCACAACAGCTCTAGTATAATCTGAATCAACTTCCTTTATCTCTGTCTTTACTTCATCGTAATCAACTGCTTTGATCCCATCCTTATCCTCCTTAGGCTTATTATCTTTAGCCACAGGTTCGGAGATCTTCTTCTTAACTTTAACAGGCTCAAGCGGTTTTACTAAGAACATCTGTCTGAACTCATACTTTATTCTTGAGCTCAAGTCCTCTGCCAGCTGAGTCTGGTCTATAATCTTCTCTTCTTCCATTACTTCTTAAGCGACTTTAAATATGTAAGCAACTTCAATAAATTCTTAATAACGGTAACCTTCTCAACCTTAAGACACTCTGGCATATCTTTGTATTCATCATCTATACCATTCAGATCTTCAGAATAATCAGAAATCAGTTTATCAATTTCGTCGAATATATTAACAAACTGTGTTGGCTTTTCCGACTCAGTGTCAATATAGCTCTCTTCCAAATATCCATTATCAATCAACATCTTTGCATACTCTTCAGATATAGTATAAACTGAATTATATGTAGAAACAACCGTTGTATTCTTCTCGTCAGAGCCATTATGCTCTATATTATAAACACTCTTATACTGCTTTGTGTTAGCGTCGTATTCGAATGTATCACCAATTTCCATCACAAAGAATGGCTTGGTAACCTTTAAAATCTTTGCCATATCCAATAATTTTAATTGTTTTACGATGCCTTAACGTAAAAGTTTTAAAAAAGGTTGCAGAAACGTATAAAATTTTGCACAATGCAACTTTTCAGCTATTTTTACGTTAGGGGTATAGTAGAGGGTTAGATAGACTAAGAACCCTTTCTCTTATATATTCTCTTTAGGAGTTCTACTTTAGTAGTACAGTATAAACTAGTAATAATAGTAGAGGATATATAGATTAGTAAGAACAGTAAGAGTAATAATGATAATATGGATAAAAAGAAGTGTATAATAGATAAATATAACACAGTATACAGCTATGATGTATTTGTTGTTATTAATCCAGATAAAGATACTTTGAATAAACGGTTTACTTGGTGTGAAAAAAATAGGGAGTTCTATAATTCTGATTATGACGATAGAGTTGCTATTACATGCTCTAATGTTACAGATATAGAAAACAACAAATACTGTTTTGTAATTATAGTTAACTCGATTAAAGATGACATTGATCTCGCTAATACGTCAGCTCACGAAGCAACACATGCGGCCCATGACATACTTTCAGAATGTCATATAAAGCTTTCTGAAGACACAGAGGAAGCATATGCCTATCTAGTAGGCTACATTTCTGAATGTATATTTAAAACAGCAAGTAAACGATGAACTAGTTTGAGATGAGTGCTGTACTATATTATGCTGACTTCTTATCTCTATAGTATTCTAATAAACCTTGTACAGAATCTTGCAAATACTTTTTTGTACATGGAGTTCCAATGAATATAGCATACATAGTAGACTAGGAGCCAGTATACGATGTAGATGATTAGTGGTTTTAGAAAAGCCTAGAAGAATATAGTATGCTTAAGCACAAATTTGGAGATGACGGAGCTATGAGTTTTCTTAAAAACCTATGTAATTTAGGATCAGCTGGGTCAGTAAATGCTACTCAAATGATGAAGTATATACATAGATATGACGAGAAACAAGAGCGCGATAAAGCATTTAGACTCTTCAAGTTAAACAGATCAAAGAAAAAATATACACATTTAACACGTAACGACGATGGTGATATTACACAAGAAGAGTGCTCTAAGTACGTAGCCCACGCTGAGCGAAATAGCTAAAGATAAGAAGTTTATAGATGCTGCTAATAAAATATCTAAAGAACAAAAAGAGTTATTAAAACTTATTTATGACACTAAGTGATATACTATTTGTATTTTTAATACTGCCTGTATTTGCTACACTTGCAGGATATATAATAATTAATAAAAATGGGAAAGATTTGTAAATATAGTAATTTGTATGATAAAGACGGAAAACTTATTAGATCAGTGGATAGTGTTTCCGGAAGATTGGAAGACTACACCATTGAGGAACTAGAAAACCTTGTAGATGAGCTGGCAAAAGACGAAACAAAACGTACTGAGTATACTAATAGCATGTCCGTACTCATGCACATGTATGAAACAAAGGGAAATCCACATAAGGATGAAATAGTCCAGAAAGTAAATGAGTATGTAAAGACTAAAACAACTAAAGCAGAGATTACAAAAGCGCTAGAAGAAGTAAACATTACGGAATCTAGCGATTCCTCCAACGAAACAAATGAAACGATCGCTGCATGAAAACTTCAAAAAACAAGCAAGAGAGAATGACTCAAGAACAGAGAGAGTCATACAAAAATCTCCTAAAAGAGTTAGAGGGAGAAAGGGACAACCAAGTAAAACAGATACTACAATTAGCACTGCAGCTTGATGAAAAAGGAGAATTCTACAAATTTATAGAAGTATTCGGGGATAGCGGAATAGATGATAAAAATGTCATCTGATTGCCCAGAGATAATTAAAATGTTATTAAATATTGTATATGGAGACGAAGGAATTAGACTTAATTCAATTAATTAGACAGCTTAGTGATTATGTAATTCTAGATAAAAAAGATTACGAAAAACTCGTACAAAACAGTAAACCAATAGAGTGTAATAAGAGTTCTTTAGAGGCTAAAGATGCCCAGATAAAACTATTAGAACAACAATTAGCACACCAGGAAGACTGGGCTAACTATTGGAAAAACAAGTACAAGGAATGTTTTGAAGAGTTAAAAAAGAAATCTGATAAATGGTGGAAATTTTAATAATAGGAGATTAAAATATGAATATAGACTTTATGGATTGTCCAGAAATTAAGGATAAATTGACTGACGAGGAAAGAAAAGTATATGACGATGTGATGAATGTGTTCAAACATAATGTATTATCAGCAAAAGCGCTAAATATAATTTTTGCAATAATACTGCTATATGCATGCTTTGCATTGTTGCCAGTATGGGTAGCCGCATCACTTATAGGAATAAAGCTTGCAATACCTGTAGCAAAACTTATCCATATAGTGTATGCTACTATTAAATTGAATAAGAAATATAAAGATTTTAGTAAAACGATTACTTCAATTAGGTTAAAAATTGCTAATTTAAATGAATAATGAGTACTGTAGCAAAATTTAAATACAAAGGGAACGTATATTCCTACGAGGGTGTATGTAAATTTAAGATAGGCGATTCGTGGGTTGACGCTATAATGTATAGCAAAGATAATCATATGTACGTTCGTGAAATACTTGATTTTATAGTAAAATTCGAGTGCGCAGAAGCTATGAACCCACTGCCTGGAGGAGATGTTTATCTAAAGAAGGATAGAACTGCTGCAGATATAGCAGGCGATCTACTTGGACCTGGATCCGAACCAGGATATGGTAAAAATAAAATTCCTGCAGAAGAAGTAGAGTGTACAGAATCTGTACAAAATGATTCTAAAACTGCTGATAAATACTTCTAGAAAATAATAAAGTTAAACAGCAAAAAAAAGATAAATGACGAAGACTCCGATAGAGCAAAATAAGCATCTTCCATGTGTAATTTATAACGATTATATATTGTATCTATGTAAATTGTTTGACTTTTTCCTTATTGACATGCTAGTTAAAGAAGTAGAGTATTTGGATATATTCAATGATTTAGAGAAGTTGAAACGTTATGTATACATATACGCATAAAGTAAAATAAGAGCGTTTCAAAGTTTGCGTAATAGTTTTATTTAAGTATATATGATATTTACAATAATTAGTTCGTTTATATTCCTTGTAATCGGATTATGTATAGGGACACCCTCTTTAAGCAAAGAGGAAATTGTTAGAGAAAACGAAATGTACAAAGGATTACTAGCTGAGCAGAAAGAAATAAATAAGCAGATAAAAGCTTATAACGAAATCCTTAAGCAACATAATAATTATCTTATGAGTTTTTATAATATTAGCCGGGGCTTATAACCTCGGATTTTTTTATTTTTGAGCTTGCCGAATATTTTATTTTTACCATATCCTGGTTCGGATCCA
>ERZ1024483.168-NODE-168-length-20773-cov-13.607539_pt1 | contig 20773 bp, 20 predicted proteins | sample MGYA00520799_ERZ1024483 | MGnify/ENA primary metagenome ERZ1024483 (study PRJEB33242, sample SAMEA3444315) | Homo sapiens | biome: Host associated; feature: Gastrointestinal tract; material: Stool | place: Uganda | collected 2011-01-01 ...
ATGATCCTACTATCCGCATGGCTGCGATTACTGCAGTTCTTACGGGTGCTTTATTTTTTTATATGGAATCCACGCATCGCAGTCCGTATTATCTGGTGGGCGTGCTGAAGTTGCGCACCATTCGTATGGGAGTATTATTCTATTTTTTGCTGATGTTTTTCAATTCCAGCGCCATGTTTGTCAATGTGTTTGCTGGCATTGGCATGAAACTGGATAACTGGCAGAATGCTTCTTTGGGCAACTGGACCATGCTTGGTTATTTCATCGGGGGCATGATTACGATTTTCCTTAGCATGAAGAAGGTGCATTTCAAGTACATTTTTGCCGGAGGATTCATTATGCTGGGAATGGCGGCTTTGTTCATGTATTTTGAGGTGCAGACCGACGGATTGTATGAACGGATGAAATATCCGGTTATTATCCGTTCCACGGGTATGATGATGCTTTATTCGCTCATCCCTACCTATGCCACCCAGCGTATGCCTTATAAATTTCTGTCATCATGGATTTGTACCATGATTACGATACGTATGGTTATAGCCCCCAGCCTGGGAGCTGCAGTCTATACCAATGCCCTGCAGGAACGCCAGCAGAATTACGTCACCCGTTATGCACAAGATGTTGATTTGCTGAATCCGGAAACATCCGCTTCCTTCTTGGGCACTGTGCGTGGCATGAGTTATCAGGGAAAAAGCAAAGCTGAAGCAGTGAACATGGCAGCCCTGTCGGCCAAGGGACGCATTCAGGTGCAGGCCACTCTGGTGGCGGTGAAAGAAATGGCCGGCTGGACTCTGTATGCATGTCTGGCTTGCGCAATATTTGTGCTGGTTGTGCCTTATCCTAAGAGAAAATTACTATCTTAGCCGCTTGAATGTGCCCTTATGTGCACAGACAAGTGCTTATGAAGACTATTCAAGAACGTATTATATTATTAGAAAAAGCTTTGTTCAGGCGAGATGACATATGCAGTTCGGAAGGAGGAATTTCCTCCTTTCCTGCCCTCTTTCACACTCCTTATCTGGTCAGTGGAGTGGGGATAGTGGTGTGTGTGCAAGGCTCTTTTGTCTTTGCTTTGAGCCATCGTGTCATGCGAGCCTCTGCGGGCGAAACACTGTTTATTCCAGAAGGAGCGGAGTTTCAGGTCATGGAAGAGTCGCCCGATTTAGAGGTGCATTTCTTGTTGTATCAGGTTGAACCTATCCGTGATATTTTAGGGAATCAGGTCGTATCTATGTACCTTTATTCTCAGTTAGTGCCCAAACCTTGTTATGTTTGGCAGACTGGCGAAGAGGATGAGTTACTCCGTTATATGATGCAGCTTGATGCTACCCTTCTTCAAAATGATACTTTCCGTCAGTATGAGCAGAAACTGTTGCTGCTGGCACTGACCCATCGGCTCTGTTCGCTCTATAATCGTAAGTTGATGAACAATCAGAATGCGATGGGACATCGTAATGAGGTGTTCTTAAAGCTTATTTCGCTGATTGAACAGTATTATATGCAGGAACGTGGAGTGGAGTTTTATGCCGATAAATTATGTCTCTCACCTAAATACCTTTCTGTCATATGCAAATCAATATGCGGATATACAGTAAAGGATTTGGTGTCTAAGTCCATTATACGGAAGAGTATTTCTCTTTTAAAAAATACACAGAAAAACATACAAGAAATTGCAGATATGTTCAATTTTCCTAATGCCTCTTTTTTTGGAACTTTCTTCAAAAAGCAAATGGGCATGTCTCCTGGACAATATCGCAAGAACATCATTTCTCGATAGTTATATTATTTCAAAGAGTTGCTTCTGCCAATATTCGTGGAATAGCTAAATTTGTTTATTGGTACAGAAGGTTTTGCAGCTTCTAATTAGTGCATTATTTGTATGCTCGTTTGCTTAGCAGCGTGTGTTAATTCAGTGATTGACGAAGAGGAAGATGTACATCTTCAAGGAGTTTCCGTGCCAATTATATTTTGTGGAAGGGTTAGTTGAGAGGCTTTTACCCGTATATCTGACAAAACGTTGGCGGTTGAAGATGAAATTGGTCTGATAGAAGTCTATCAGTGAAATGCGTTAATATAAAATACAGAAAACATGGTACAGAAGTGGAAACAATTACCTCTGTTTATGATGACAGCCAAACAAAAACAAACGGGAACAAGGCAGAATGGAACTGGATGTGAGCTAATGTACCCTAATTTGTATCTTATGTACTAAAGTCAGTCCTTATTAGAGAACCATATACTCGTTTAAGAGCAATATGGTTCTCTTTTTTACCGATAAGGGGATTATAGCCAAGGTTATCTTCTCATTGGGCATCCCAATTTTTGTTGCTGGTCATAATTTCCCTCCACCACATTAGTAACCTCCCGTCTGGCTTTGATTTGCTGCCGGCTGTCAAAATCACCTTTCCGCTTTGCCGTGAAATACAGAAAATCACCGGCGGTTCTGTGTGACTGTTTGTCTTCACCGAACAGGTTAAGTGCACCCTTGATGTCCGCTACCTGCTCCGTATCAAAACGTGGCTTGTAATAATCCCTTGCCAAACGGATGATACCGTGTACCGCCTTGCGAAAAATCTCGCTTGTCTTGAGCAAAAGGAAGCCGAGACTCTCAATAATCAGATTCTGCCATGTAATCCGGTTTTTAAGTTTCATAGTTTCCTCTGAATGCACGGCATCCCTGCGGCTTAATTCAGACTGATGTTCAGATTTCAACTTCATCAATTCACGGTGGTGGCTGTTCTGCATGGTCCGGATTGTGCCTTGTAACTGGCCGATGGTTTCCTCATGTGTGGAAATCTCATGACGCAAATCCTCTATTTCGCCTTTTAGAGCCTTTGACCTGCCTGTAGCCCAGCCGACAGCGGCATTGAGTAGTTCACTGCCTTTCTCCTTATTCAGTTTAGAACGTTTCTCGCTGATAGCTCTGTCAAGCTCTTCATTCTGCCGTTCCTTTTGAATGGCCATTTCATTTAGGGTGTTGGTGATTATTTCAGCCTCGTGCATCTTTTGGTTGGCTTTTTCCAGTTGATGCTCCCGATACTGCCTCGTAGCGTCAAGACGCTTCATCTCCTCTTTCTGCTTCTCAATAATGAAATCATTACGCTCCAGATGTTTCTTTCCCGTAACGGCTTTTGATTGTCCCCGTTCCATTGAGAGAATATCGGATGCCAGGTTTTGCATCGTTGTCATATCGTCATCATTGAGTTTTATGCTCTTGCCTGTATCGTGGTTCATCCAGTCGAATACAATGTGCGCATGGTAATTCGGCTTGAACCATCTGTCACCCACCTTGAAACTCTCCCTGTCCTCCGGCGATGGTTGTCCGGACAGCCAATGTCCCTCGTCCTTGTGCAGATAAATCTGGAGCGGTGTGATACCCCAGCGTCTTTGGCACTCATTGCCAAATTCACGCACGTCCGCCAGTGTCGTGTCCGGTCGAATGAGCATCACTCCTTCACGTATGGGAGAGCATCCTGCCACCTTGATGATTTTGCCGTTCTTGCCTTTACGCTCACGCTCTTTCTCCTGCATGGCACGGCCGGTCTTCTCCTTTACCATCCGCTTTATGTTGTCGTAGTGCTTTTGCAGATCGGGGCTGCCGAAGTTCCGGTTTACCCACTGCTCGTTACCGGCGGAGAGTTCGGGAACGATGTAGATTTTGGACTTGGCAATATTGCGCATGTACTCGCGTGTCCTCCGGTTATGAGGCATGCTGGAAGCAACATTGCAAGGCTTGATATGTATGCTTGATTTTGTAGCCATTTTCTTGAAAATTGATTGGGGTTGTTGGATAATGTTGATTGCTTCTGTCCGCTTATAACCGCATGGGGTTCTTAGGGGTGTTACCCATAAGCGGAGTTTCCAAAGAGAGGGTCACTCTTTGGTCAGGTTGCATAGGGCTGACAGCCCTTGCCGGGTTCTCAGGGCAGCGTCCTGAGTGGGACGGGGCAACGCCCAGCCCCTCGGGAGAGCCCACAACTACGAAAGCGGAGCGTGTAGTTATAGTGGGCTATATCAATGGCAAGCCATTGTCCGTACACTACAACCTCCGGTTTCCGCTCTCCTCCGTTAAGGAGGGTTTCCGTCACCGCTGCCGATTGAGGATGCACCGACCAGCACAAGCCCCAGATCATCTATCAGCTTTTGAAGGGCGGGGTTCTTTTCTATCATCCTTTGCAGGATTCTTTCCGCTTCTACCAGATGGTCGGCTGTACAATTTATCCTGCTTTCCCGTATCTGGAAGATTATCCAGTCGGCTATGTCGATATGTGCCGCCTTCTGCTCCGGTGTTGCGTTCTTCTCTATGAGGTCAGACACCATCACCTTGCAGAAGGTCACGCCGTCGGCACGCTCTTTCCATTCGGCATAGGCATCGGCATCCGGAAAGAGAAGCAGGGTCCGTCCGCTCAGTACACGGAGCTTTTCCTCCCGCAACTGGCTTTTGCCTCCTGCCGCCAGCCATACATAACCGGGGAAGAGGGCGGAACCGATAACGGCACTCTTCTCGGATTCCACCAGAACCGCCACCTTGTCAGGATAGACACTCAGCAGGTGTTCCCCGAAAAGGCATTGGGAAAGCTGCCATTCCTCCGCCAGCACCCGCTGCCTTTTCAGTATGCTGTGTATCCAGTTCACTGCCGATGCATGTCCGTCATTTACACGGTGTCCGTCCCCGAGATTGTACTGCATCACCTTGCCAGTCCGCACCTTGTTCTCCCGGTCAATCTGCCAGAAGATGACCGCACCGTCACGGGTAGCTCCCAGACGGTAATCCTCCATCAACCGTTCTAGCACTTCCTTTGCCTTGCTGCCGTAATAGGAATCAAGCAGCGCTGAAAGGAAACGGCAGAAGTTGCTATGCACGCTCTGCGATTTCTCCACATAGTGCGGCGGTATGTAACCGATGGCTGTCTGTTGCAGCGGTTGCTTGGGCTTCTGCGCCATACATTGTCTGCCGGAAGAGAAATCACCGGCGGTCCGGCATTCGGGGTGGTCGTGAAAATACTGTCTGGGCGTATAATGATACCCGCAACCGCTTTCGTGGTTGCATCTGCCGACTGACGGGTGAAGGGGCGTACCGCTTTCGTCCACGTAGTAGGCAAAGGAACGTCTGTCCCCGCAATTCGGACAGGTATGCCGTGTTGACGTTCCTTTATATTTCTGTAATGAATAGTTGCTCATGACTTTTTTTGATGTTTGGTTTTCTACTGTTGTCCCGCTGTCCCACTGTCCCGTCCCCTAAAGGCTGGGACAGTGGGACACTTGGGTCACCCCGGGACACTCTGGAAAATCAGTCCGGTTTGTATGCTCCCATGTTCTGCAAATGATACGGTCGGCTGGCATACAGCCGTGTGCAGGCTGCTTTTTCATGGTTTGTCCTCCTTTTCATGTCCTGCAAACAGCTCCGCCTGCCTTGCTTCTCCTGCTGTCCCATGCTGTCCCACCTGTCCCATTGTCCCGTTCTCCTTGGGACGGGACAGCGGGACACTCGGGACGGCTGCGTTCCTGTCCTCCTTGCTGCGCTGGATTATCCGGCTGACGGTGGACTTGCCGCAATTGACCTGCGAGGCTATCTCCCGGACTGACTTCCCGGATTGGGACAGTTGCAGGATAAGGCAATCCCTTTGTCCCGATTCGTTGTCACCCGGTTTCTTCAGGTGTTCCTTTTCGGTTGAATAGCCCCTGAACACGAATTGCAGGAAGGCATCCGTTTTCTCAATCTCATAGACAATCACATTGTCGGCATCATACGAGAATGTCCCGTAACGGACCTTGAGCTGCTTCACATAGCGGAGTCCTCCGTCCAGTGCGCTTTTCCCGATGACAAACACGCTGTCAAAGAAATTGTAGAGCCGCTTGCTTCCGGCAAGGTCGTTGGACGTGATGGGACAGTCCAGTGAACGCTTGGGAGTGTGTGCCAGGACAAGGATGGAAAGCCCGTATCTCTTTTTGAGATTGTTGAGCTGTATCATCAGCCGTCCCGCCGCATCGCCTTTCTCCATGGCACAGCACAGGTAAGTAAGGTTGTCAACGATGAAGATCCTGCAGCGGGTCTGCTGTGCCATCTGTTCGATGCTGCCGATGATTGTCCCTTCAAAGTCGGCATCAAGAAGGGCGTCGCAGTCAAGCGATACTCGGTACAGCCTTTCGGGAAAGGTGTAAGGCTTTCCGTACTCGTCGGTATAGCGGAGCTGGAACTGCTTTTCAGAGAGTTCAAAGTCCAGATAAAGCACGTTATCAGTCCGTGCTATACGGTCGGCTATCTGGACGGCAAGGATGGATTTCCCCACGTTGGAATCCGCAAAGAGGCAGGACAGTTCCCCCTCGTACCAGAAACTGTCCCACAACGCACGGGGCGTGGGCAGCTGCGATGCTTCGAGTATGGTCCGGTTGGCGGTCTTTATGCTCATCACGCCGATATTTTCCGGCATACCGTTCTGCATCTGGGCTGCCCTCGTCAGGTCGCCATGTATCATGCTGATATAGTTCTTGTCCTCTTCCATGGCTCTTACCAGTTACGTTGGCCGGGCTTGCGGCGGTGGGAGGAGGACATGGACTCGCTGAGTTCCTCATCGGACAGGGGCACGGGATTCTTGCGGGAGGATTCCAGCCATCTGTCCAGTTCGTCACGGTAAAGGCAATAGCGTTTGCCGGGCTTGGTGGCCGGAATGCTTCCGTCCGACAGTTTCATGTAGAGAGTTCCCTTGGGAATACCGAGATATTCCGCCGCTTCATCCACGGACATGGGGACATGGGTGTCCACCGCCTTTGCATTGTTCACACTGCGCTGCTCGGTAAGCAGGCTTCTCAAGCTCATCACTTCGTCCCGAAGCTGGGCTACGACCTCGGGAAGGTCGTTGAATGTAATCACTGTTTTTCCCATTTGCGTACTCGCCTCTTTTGTAAGGCTTGGCGCAAAGGACCGCAATGATATGGCCGTGAATATCTTCACGGGATGTCATTGCAAAATAATTCCCGAATAACGATGCCCAACCGTGAATGACGGGCAAAGCTATTCGGAAAACAATGAGATACAGGCTGTTACGTGTTGCCTGATACTTGTCGTTATTGTTGTTATATCCCCGGGAAACGGTCAACTGTTCACTTCCCGTACATAATCTTCGGGATAATGGAAGTCCAGACTGCCGTTTTCGGGTTCGTCAATGGGAATCAGCGTCTTTGACGGATCGACCTTGAAGTTCTTTATGGTCGCTATATCCGTGTCGGCAAATTCACGTGGGAAAAGAGTCTTGATAAAATTGGCACGGTTGTCCCCGTTGTAGTATTTCTTGTACATGAAACGCTCGGAGATGTTCCACACGAAATGACGGAGCGGAATGTTGGTAATCTCCCTGGTCAGCCGTCCTGTTATCGGCTTGGGTTTGTAGCTGTGAAGGCACATCCACTTGTTGACCTCGGCACAGATATGGTTGACGGTCTCCTTGTCGGCAATGCGGGGCATGACGAAGTGGATGTACTCCATGACCATGCGGATCCGCTCCGCCTCTTCCTGCTTCTGTCTGTCCTCATAGCTGGCACGGTTCTTTTCGTGAAGTTCCGGGGCAATGGCAATCTCTACCGGTTTTATATCCGGGGTTGCTTCCCCGCCTGTCGGCATTGGTGTCGGAGCTGCAGGTTCATGCGCATCCTGTGGCTGTTCCTCCTGAGCCTTTATGATTCCGGCAGATGCCTTTTTCTTGCCGGACTTGAGTTTCCAGATCTCGTATGAGTCGAAAATGACCGTCTGGAAAGAGAGATAGAGCAGCCAGCCGAGAATGTTGCTGCATACAAAGACTATCAGCCTTACAAAATTGTCCTGATTGAAACTTGCGGAGACAATCAGCGTGATAAAAAAGGAAATCAGGCAGATGGCAACGCCGATGAATCCCAGAATGATGTATTTGTCCTTTATCGTTGGTTCCATATCGTTTTTTTCGGTTATTACTTGTAACTGTCAGGTCTTTGCAAATTTAATGGTATTCTTCCAATTATTGCTCATTAGCCTTGGTTGGCGGTTTCTTTTTCAATGTTTTTCACCAAAAGTCCGGAATCATACCCGAATATCATACGAAAATGACTTTTTAAGGAATGGTGCCATCAGAAACAGAGGGAGCGGTTAAAGCCTGCACGCAATAACCGCTCCCCCTGAATATCCTGAAACAAGGCCTATGCCTCCTTGCGTTTCAGGGTTATCTTGTCCACCACCTCGCACATCTGCTGTGCAGCCATCTTGGAATAGATTTGTGTGGTGGTAATGTTCTTGTGTCCCAGACAGGCTTGTATGACAGCCATGTCCGTGCCCATTTCCACGTGCAGGCTTCCGAATGAATGCCGGGTACAATGGAAGGTTATCTTCTTGGTTATGCCTGCCGCCGACAGCCAACGCTTCAGGGGGCCCTGCAGCATCTTGTCCTTGAAGCCCTCGAAGATAAGCCCTTCATGCCGCTCCCCGAGCAGTCCGTTGGCTTCATCGCTGATGGGATTGTGAACAATCTGCTTCGTCTTCTGCATACGGGTGGTAACGAACATCTTGCCGTTGGTGTACGGCTGTATCTGCTGCCAGGTAAGCTGCCTGATGTCGCTCTTCCTCAATCCCGTCAGGCAGGCGAAAAGGAAAGCTCTTTTCAGAACCTCTTCCTCGCATGGCGTTTCGGCAAGCCGTATCAGTTCCTCCTGGCTCAGATGCTCCCTCATGGTGGGAATACTCTCGATACGGTCCAGAAAGCCGTTGGGATTCTCCTTTATCTTCCTGTCACGGTAGGCCGTATGCAGGACGGCACGGAAAGCCGACCAGTAGCCCGCCGCAGAATTGATATGCAGCTTTTGGTTGGTGTGTATGGTCTGGGGAGCGTTCAGCAGGTACTCCATGAACTTGCGGCACAGGTCCACGTCCACTTCCTCAAAGGTACATTTGCCGTCCACGAACCGCTCGAAGTGCTTGTAGACGTGCTGCCACTTGATATTCCTCCTGTCTGCCAGTTCCTTGAAGTAGGCGAGGAAATCTCCTTTCATCTTAGCCTTGTCAAAGAAACCGTTGTTCTCGTTGAAGATGGCTTCGTAACGCCTGTTGCGGAGTATCTCCGCCTTCTTCACCATGCGTGCGTTGAAATCACGCTCCTGCTGGTTGGCAGGTTTGGCAAAAATGTAAATACCCAGAGCTTCACGTGTTATCACTTTCATGGTGGTGTTGTCACGGTAGCCGGGATAATAGTCCAGACACAGCGAATACTGTGTACCGTTCTTGATCTTGCGCTTGCGCAAGGTTACTGTCTTGCATTTACTCATATTGATGATGTTTTAACGGGTTGTACATTTCCGGAGGTGTCTCCGTGTTCACGGTGGCAAAGGAACAACGTGAAATAGCCGTGAATATCTCCACGACAATCATTTTGAAATAATTTTCGGGTAATGGCGGTTGCTTGCGGTTATTTGTTCCTTTCAGCCATGACACGCTCCACGTCGGAGCGCAGAAGCAGGTTCTTCACGCCGACCTTTATCTTTTCGATGTGCTTAACCTTGACGATATGGCAGATGTTGGCGGAGGAAAGCCCGTAAATCTGCCGGACCTGTTCCACGGTGTAATAACGCTCGTCGTTCACAAGGTCGGTTCTGCGGAGTTCGTCCAGATGGGACTTGGAGTAATAGGTGCGGCCGTATTCTCTTTTGGTCGGTATCCTGTGCCGGTAGGCGTATGCCCGGAGTGCGGCAGGCTTCATACCGAACTGCTCTTCCGCTTCTTCAGTCAGGAGCCAGTCGGTGATACTTTCCATATCAACAGCCGTACCGAAGAACTCGTCAACATGCTTCTTGCTGTAATAGTTCTTTCCAAGCGATACGGCAGATGGGGATGCGGTTGCGTTTGGCAGTGGTATAGAGCCATGACTGCTTGACTTTATAAAGGGACATCACCTCTTCACCGAAATAGAAGTCCAGCACTTCATCGGTTACCTTTTCCCTTTTTTCTTTTTTCACCGGGAAGGAAGATGAAGCAGATTTTTTCGGTGTGGAAGTGCTGCCGGGCAGGATGCGATGGTAGGGATTACCCTCCATCATCCGCTCGATGTCGGCTCTGCGGATGAATGCCATGCGGTTGCTGATGCGTGAGGCTTTCAGCTTGCCCATGGCTACAAGTTTATAGATGTACTGTCGGGAACAGCCCATGAGTATGGCTGCTTTGGAAAAGGTGAGATACTCCTGATGCTGTATCTCCATGATTGGCCGGACGGCCTTGAAGAGGTTATTCTTCTGTGTCATTCTGGCTCGTCGGGCTTCCGCCTGACAAGCCTCGCTGCAATACCTTTGCATTCCGCTGCGGGTTACAAAGGATTTGCCGCAAAAACTGCATTTTCGGGTTGCTTTCATACTGCTTTATCGTTTACTGGTTCATTTCTTCAATCCTGTATTCCTGAAGTGGTGAACGGATGTAAACGGCAGTCAACGGTTGTCGCCTTTCTACACGATGTGACCGTTGCTGAATGTCGGGGCGGATATTGTCGCTTGTCGTAAACGGTTGTAAACCCTTGTCAACTGTCTGCACGGTGTGACAAAAAACAAGCCCCGCAAATTCTCCACGTCAGAAATACGTCTCAAAAATATGTGGAAATTTGGGAAGTATCAAAAAGCAGCCGAAAAGTGTTAATTTTTAGAATGTATTGATAATTAAATGTTTATGCTTGGATATTTCTGATTGTTTTTGGTTGTTCTACGCTTCTAAATACAAGTACGGATCCACTCGACATTCAAAGCATCTGGAGATCCGGGAATTATCTGAATCTGATTCTCCTGCCCTTAGTCAAAGAAGGCAAACATATTTATATGGCAGTAGAAACAGAACTCACCCGCCACTCCGACGGACATCAGACGCTGAGTCTCATCCTCCACCATGACCGCAATGGAGATGAAGAAGCTTTCACCCGCAAAACATATCTTTCCATTCCTCTAAGCACTTATAAAGGGAAATTACAGGAAGGAGACAGTATCACCCTTACACTGAATACCTATCAGGAAGGAATGACTAGCCGTAGTTTTGCCTATTAATAGAAATCAATACAAATAAACGATATGATAAAAAGTCTCTATTTCATGTTTTTCGTATGCATTGCCCTATGGGGACTGATTGCATGCGGAAGCAGTTCTAAAAATGATTTTCCCAATCTATCCCCTGATGAATTTGAACGTCTCATCCAGGATGAAAATGTACAACGGGTAGATGTGCGTACCGTAGCAGAATACAGCGAAGGTCATATTCCGGGAAGTATTAACATCAATGTACTGGATGAACAGTTTGCGGCTTATGCTGATGAGCTTCTGGACAAGAATGAACCTGTTGCAGTCTATTGCAAAAGCGGAAGAAGAAGCCGAAATGCTGCCCGCCTGCTGAGTCAGAAAGGCTTCAAGGTCTATAATCTGGACAAAGGATTTGAAAACTGGAAAGAAAACGGAAAAGAAATTGAAAAATAACAGAAAAGCTGTTTCAAGAACGGGGATTTACTTTTTGTCCAAAAGGTCTGAAGAAAAAGTAAATCCCCGCTTTCTATTATAAAGCCTCCAACATTCGCTTCAGAACGACAGTTGCTGATATCTCACGGTTCGCAGCTTCAGGAATAACCAGTGATGTAGGCGATTCAATTACATCGTCTGTCACAATCATGTTCCGGCGAACTGGAAGACAATGCATAAAGAAAGCATTATTGGTCAGTGCCATGTGAGCCGTATCAACAGTCCAGCTCATATCTTTACTCAGGATTTTTCCATAGTCATCCGGATTGGTAACTCCCGGACAAGCCCAGTTCTTCGCATAGATGAAATCTGCTCCTTCAAAAGCTTTCAACTGATCATATTCCACTTTCGCACCACGCACAAACTTCGGATCAAGTTCATATCCGTGAGGATGAGTTATGACAAAGTCTACGTCTGCTTCATTCATAAAATCAGCAAAAGAATTCGGTACAGCCTGCGGCAAAGCACGGGGATGAGGAGCCCATGTCAGAACAACTTTCGGACGTTCCTTCCGCTTATACTCCTCAATGGTTATCAAATCAGCAAAAGCCTGCAAGGGATGTCCGGTAGCAGCTTCCATGGAGAATACAGGTTTCCCGGAATACTGAATAAACTGATTCAGAATTTTTTCCGTATAATCATCTTCCCGGTTCTCGAAACGGGCAAACGAACGAACTCCGATAATATCACAATAGGAAGCCATCACCGGAATAGCTTCCAGCAGATGTTCACTCTTGTCACCATCCATCACAACACCACGTTCTGTTTCCAGTTTCCAGGCTCCCTGGTTAACATCAAGTACAATGACATCCATTCCCAGATTACGGGCAGCCTTTTGTGTGCTAAGACGAGTACGCAAACTGTTGTTGAAGAAAATCAGCAAACAAGTCTTATGCTTGCCAAGTGATTCGTATTTATAACGATCTTTCTTGATTTCAAATGCTTCCGAGAGGGCTGTTTTCAGATCTCCCAAATCAAATACATTGGTATAAGTTCTCATATTCTCAACAGACTTAAAAAATAATTCTATGCAGCAAATGTACAATTTTAAGTATGATTTACGCAAAAATATCATTAAAAAACAAGATATCTGACAATATTTGACAAAACTTTCTTATCTTTGGATAAAGAATAGAGAGATTATAAATCCTGTTTTATTAACCCTTAAAAACTTAAGATTATGGGAGCCAAGACGTACGGATCATTAGTAGAAGTTTTCAGAGGCAGCCTCTGGGAAGCTGAATTAGTTAAAGGCTTGCTGACCTCAGCCGGTGTAGAAGCCATGATAAAGGATGAAACATTGTCTGCTATCGCCTCTCCTTATAGCAATACCGAAGGAGGTGTCTTAGTTATGGTTAATAAGGAGGAAGAAGTTTATGCCAAAAAAGTTGTAGCAGAAAGAAAAGCATGAAGAATAAAATTTCCGCAGCCTTTGCTGCACTTTGCCTGACTGTGTCTCCGCTGGAAGCACAGGATTTAAAAACCACAACATGGTCTTCATTCGGTGTATCGTTTAAAGCACCAAGTGACATCACAATAGAAGATGATTCAGAAGAGGGGTACATTGTCAGTACCCCTACCTATTATATTACAGTTCAATTACTGGAAGGAGAAGGACTGAAACAAAGCGAACTGGCCTCAGAGCTCAAGAATATCGCAACTGACGATGAAATAACAGAGCAGTCCTCCGTAACAGAGTTTGAACTTCCACAATTTTACGGAGTACGCCTTCAAGGGAACTGTGACACGGAACAGTGCCTTTACAGCTATTTGCTTGCAAAAGATGAAAGCTGCGGTTTCTATGTATCCATTACTTACCGTGAGAAAAATGACAAAAAACCGGAAGACATACTGAACAGTTTCAAACTGGAAGAATAACAGATCTATACCTATGAAAAAGACTTATCAATTATATGCACCATGGATTACGGCACTTTTGATTGCTCTCACTCCTTTCTTGCTCAGTTCTGATATATTCCATAACAAGAAAGAAGAAAAGGAAGAGATCATGGAATACAGTTGTATTCCAGTTCCTGACAGCATTGAATTCTGCGGAACAAAAATTGACCTGACCCGCTATGACCGGCGCGAACGAATGGATCGGGAACTGATGGCATTTACCTACATGCACAGCACTTCGCTGCAGATCATCAAACGTGCTAACCGGTACTTTCCTATTGTAGAGCCTATTCTGAAAAAGAACGGTATACCCGATGATTTCAAATATCTCATGGTTATTGAAAGCAACCTCAACCCTCAGGCTCGCTCACATGCCGGAGCGGCCGGGCTCTGGCAGTTCATGCCGGGAACAGCCCGTGAGTTTAATCTGGAGGTAAATAATCATGTAGATGAACGCTATCATGTTGAAAAGTCTACACAGGCTGCCTGCAAATACCTCAAACAGGCATATGCACGCTTCGGCAACTGGGAAAGTGTTGCAGCTTCCTATAATGCGGGACAAGGACGTATCTCCAAACAAATGGACAGCCAATATGCGGACAATGCACTCGACTTACAGCTTGTAGAAGAAACAGCCCGCTATGTATATCGCATTCTGGCAGCTAAAATGATGCTGACCAATCCCAAACAATTCGGATTCCGGTTAAAATCCAGCGACCTTTATCCGATTATTCCTTATCGGAACATTACAGTCGAAGAAAGTATCGATGACTTGGCCCGCTTTGCAAAGGGACAGGGCATTAATTATGCGCTGTTACGCAACATGAACCCCTGGCTAAGAAGTTCTTCACTTCCGAATCACGGAAAAAAGAAATACATTCTGGCCATTCCGGATAAGGAAAAAATGCATTATAACCCTAAAGTAACAATCCCCTATAATCGAAACTGGGTAACAGAATAGATTTATCTTTTAAACTATAATACCTATACACATGAAAAAACAACTTTTATTAGGCATCCTAGGCTCCTGCATATTTACCGGTCAGGCTCAGACCTTCAAAGAATGGCAGGATGCCGAAATCAATGCGATCAACAGAGCACCAATGCATGCCAACTTTTTCGCTTACGAAAACACAGACGCTGCCACCAAGGCCGTTAAAGAAAAATCTGCCAATTACATGAGCCTCAATGGTACCTGGAAATTTTTCTGGGTCAAAGATGCAGATGCACGTCCTACCGATTTCTGGAAAACAGGCTTCAATGACAAAGGTTGGGACAACATGCAGGTTCCTGCCGTATGGGAATTGAACGGCTACGGAGACCCTATCTATGTCAATGTCGGATATCCTTGGAGAAATCAGTTCAAGAATAACCCGCCTTACGTGCCCACTGAAGGTAATCATGTCGGATCCTATCGCCGGGAAATTACGATTCCGGCAGACTGGAACGGAAAAGAAATCTACGCTCACTTCGGAGCTGTTTCTTCCAACATGTATCTATGGGTTAATGGACGTTTTGTCGGTTACAGTGAAGACAGCAAACTGGAAGCAGAATTTAACCTGACCCCGTATCTGAAAGCAGGACAGAAGAATCTGATCGCTTTCCAGGTATTCCGCTGGTGTGATGGAACCTATCTGGAAGATCAGGATTTCTTCCGCTATACCGGCGTTGCCCGCGACTGTTATCTGTATGCCCGCAACAAAAAACGAATTGATGATATCCGTGTTACTCCAGACCTGGATCAGGAATACAAGAATGGTTCACTGGACATCAACCTTAACCTGAAAGGAAGTGCTAACGTAGCTCTTGAACTGTTGGATGCACGCAATCAGGTAGTTGCTTCTACTGAAGTTAAAGGTTCCGGAAAGGTCAGCACAACTCTGAATCTGGAAAACCCGAAGAAATGGACAGCTGAAACCCCGTATCTGTATACGCTGCGGGCTACACTGAAAGAAGGAAACAAAACCACCGAAGTGGTTCCTGTCAAAGTAGGTTTCCGCAAGATAGAACTGAAAAATGCACAGATTCTGGTGAACGGACAACCCGTTCTCTTCAAAGGAGCTGACCGCCATGAAATGGATCCCGACGGAGGATATGTTGTATCACGCGAACGCATGATCCAGGATATCCAGCTGATGAAACAGTTCAACCTGAATGCAGTCCGTACCTGCCACTATCCGGATGACAGTTTCTGGTATGAATTATGTGACAAATATGGTATTTATGTCGTAGCAGAAGCCAATGTTGAATCTCACGGAATGGGATACGGAGAAGAAACTCTGGCAAAAAATCCTTCATTCAAGAAAGCGCACATGGAACGCAACCAGCGTAACGTACAGCGCAACTTCAATCACCCGAGTATCATTTTCTGGTCATTAGGCAACGAAGCCGGATATGGTCCGAACTTCGAAGCTGCTTACGATTGGATTAAAGCAGAAGATCCCAGTCGCGCCGTTCAGTTTGAACAGGCTGGTTACAGTGGAAAGACCGATATCTTCTGTCCGATGTACTATGATTATCAAGGCTGTATAAACTACTGCGAAGATGACTCCAAACAAAAACCATTGATCCAGTGTGAATATGCACACGCCATGGGTAATTCACAGGGTGGTTTCAAGGAATACTGGGACATCATCCGCAAATACCCGAAATATCAGGGAGGATTCATCTGGGACTTCGTAGATCAGGGTATCCGCTGGAATGGTAAAGACAACAAGATGATTTATGCATACGGAGGCGATTTCAATAATTTTGATGCCAGCGACAACAATTTCTGCTGCAACGGACTGGTTAATCCGGATCGTCAGCCGAACCCGCACATGCATGAAGTAGGCTATTTCTATCAGAACATCTGGACAACAGGCAGCGATTTGAAAAACGGAGAGATCAATGTTTATAATGAAAACTTCTTCCGCGATCTGTCTGCCTACACCATGGAATGGGATTTGCTCAAGAATGGAAAGATCGTTCGCAGCGGCCTCATCGAGAACCTGAATGTAGCTCCTCAGCAGACAGCGAAACTGAAACTGGATCTGGGAAAGACCTGCACCTGTGCAGAATGGCTGTTAAATGTCAGATATATCCAGAAAAATCGTGAAGGAATGATCCCGGCAGGACATGTGGTCGCTAAAGATCAGCTGGTGATCAACGGCTACAAGGCACCTGAAATGAAATTCGAGAATATTACCGAAAGTAATCAACCTGTCATTGTTCCTCAAGCAGACGACAAGAACCGTAACCGACTGGTTATTACCGGAGAAAATTTCAACATCCAGTTTGACAAAGCCAATGGTTATTTAAGCGCCTATACAGTCAACGGACTTGACATGATCAAAGAAGGTGAAGCTTTGACTCCTAATTTCTGGCGTGCCCCGACAGACAACGACTTTGGTGCCGGACTTCAGAGACGATATGCAGCATGGAAGAATCCGGGTATCAAGTTACTGTCAATGAAACATGAAACTGTTGACGGAAAGGTTGTCGTTTCTGCCAACTACGAAATGAAAGAAGTTTCAGCCAAACTTGCTCTCACCTACACCATCAACAACCAGGGAGCTATTAAAGTTACCCAGAAAATGACTGCAGACAAAGCAGCAAAAGTTTCCAATATGTTCCGCTTCGGTATGCAGCTTGTCATGCCGAAATCTTTTGAACAGATTTCCTATTATGGACGTGGCCCTGTTGAAAACTATAGTGACCGTAATCACTCTACCGATCTGGGCATTTATAATCAGACCGTAAGTGAACAGTTCTACGCTTATGTACGTCCGCAGGAAAACGGTAACAAGACAGACATTCGCTGGTGGAAACAACTGAATGCGGCAGGCGACGGACTTCAGTTCATTGCCGAGGCACCGTTCTCAGCTTCTGCCCTGCATTATACAATTGCCTCACTTGACGACGGAGCACAGAAGAATCAAAGCCACTCCAATGAAGTGAAAGAAGCCGATCTGACCAATGTACTGATCGATAAAGCACAAATGGGACTCGCATGTGTCAACAGCTGGGGTGCTATTCCCGAGCCACAATACCTGCTCCCGTATGGAGACTATGAATTTACATTCATCATGATGCCGGTACAGCATAGCATGACAATCGAATAAAAAAGTCAATTCGCTCTTTATAGAATGTATGGGTCTTTTGATAAAAGACAACACTTATCAACAAGGCTCATACATTCTTTTTTATCACAGAAATAATATTGTCAGGAAGATCCGACAATGATTTTAACAGGTTATATGAATTTAACCGGACTGTTCATGCAGTAAAGTGACAAGTCACTCATTTTTAGAATAGAAACCTCTTAAAATATAATGTTATGAAGCAAAGTTCAAAATGGCTGAGAGCCTTTAATGTTTTTCTGTCTTCCATATTGGCTCTGTTAGGGTATACGTCCTGTGGTGAATCTTCAGTAGAATACGGAACCCCCTATGCAAAGTATGAGATCAAAGGAAAAGTCACAGACAAAGAAAACAAGAATGCAGTGTCAGGAGCACGTGTCATCGTAAAAGCCCTGAATCGGGATTTACGACCTCTATCCTCCTATTTTACGGACACGGTTTACACGGACAAAGAAGGGAATTATATCTATCAGAACGAAGATGCAATGAGTGAAAACTACCAGGTAGTCTGCGAAGATCCGTCAAACACCTACCAGTCTGATTCCACCCGGATAAAAATGGAACCAGAAGGCGGAGAAGGCTGGTATCAGGGTAGTGACAGCCGTACTGTTGACTTTGAGTTAGATAAAAAGAAACCATGAAGACACCGGTAGAACGAATTTCCTTACGCAAGCGGCTTGCTTTGGAAGTATCTCGCCAGGTACGTGAGAACAACAAGAAATTACACCCGTTACGCCAGCTATTCTGGGAGTGCACACAGCGATGCAATATCCATTGCAAGCATTGTGGCAGCGACTGCAAAAGTACAGCAGAAATCCCCGACATGCCTGCGGCTGATTTTCTACGGGTTATTGACAGTCTTACTCCCCATGTCAATCCCCATGAAGTAAACATCATTTTTACAGGAGGCGAGCCATTGGTCCGCAAAGATCTGGAGGAAGTCGGACAGGCCTTATACCATCGTGGCTATCCGTGGAGCATGGTTACCAACGGGCTTTATCTGACCGATTCCCGTCTGCAGCATTTATTGAAAGCCGGACTCCATTCAATAACCATCAGTCTGGACGGATTTGCAGATGATCACAACTGGCTGCGCGGACATCCCCAAAGCTATCAGCAGGCAATGCATGCCATCCGTATGCTGGCACGTGAACAACAATTGACATGGGATGTTGTAACTTGCGTCAACCGCCGGAACTATTCCTACCTGGAGCAACTGAAAGACTCTCTCTATGAAGCCGGTGTCCGCCATTGGCGGTTATTCACCATCTTTCCGGTGGGACGTGCCGCCCATTATCCGGACTTCCAGCTAGAAGATAAAGACTTCAACGGACTCATGGAGTTTATCAGACAGACACGTCAGGAAGGAAAAATCATGGCCAGCTATGGATGCGAAGGCTTCCTGGGAAGTTATGAGGCAGAAGTACGCGACGGCTTTTATACCTGCAATGCAGGAATCAGCGTGGCCTCTGTTCTGGCAGACGGCTCCATCTCAGCCTGTCCAAGCATTCGTTCCAACTATTCTCAGGGAAGTATTTACAAAGATGACTTCATGGAGGTATGGGAAAACCGTTTTCAGCCTTTCCGGGATCGCTCCTGGATGAAAAAGGGAGCCTGTGCTTCTTGCTCCTTCTTCCGTTATTGCGAAGGAAACGGCATGCATCTGCATGACAACAACGGAGAACTGCTGTTCTGTCATCTGGAACGTTTGAAACGGGCCCAGCAGAAGCTATAAAGAAAACGAGGCTGTCTCAAATGACTTTAAGATAGCCTCGTTTATTTGTATTATTCTAATCTAAAAGATATTATTGCTGATGTGTTGCGTAAGCGCCTTCTTTTGCTATTTTTATGTAGATAGGCATATTATTATTGGAGATGTCTTCTTCAAGTCTTATGGTATAAAACACATAACCGTCTATGCCATATTTTTCATACCATTTTCGTGGCTCAATGCCCGAATCACGCAATCCGCAAAACCAAGTTCCACCTTCAAATGGAATGCCAGATGAATAAGCGATGATAGGTATATCTGGACTATCACCTGAAGTAAATGTTTCTAGCAAAATTTTCATATCATCTATACGCACCGTATCATTGAAAATAACATGATTGTAACTGGAAGGATAGAAACAAGAAATACGGAGACTATCTTTTCCGTAAGGGATTGCCATAAAATCTAGAGTTTCAATACTATCAACAAATATAAAATGAACATAATCCGCAAGTAATTCACGTTCTATAAAAGTCCCCTTATCACAAATCACTTTTTTTATCTTTGCTCGCTTCCCATTGAACTCCCCTTTTATTGTTAAACGAGAATGTTGTACCTTTTGCATTTCAAAATATTGTTGCATAAGTTCGGGCAACGAGTCAATTTTATTTTCATATTCAAGTTTTATTTGTTGAGCTTGCACTTGCATTACAGTAGACATAGCCAAAAGTGAAATAATAACCATTCTTTTCATATCTGTAAAAATTATTTTTGCTAAGTTAGTAATTTATTTAACTCTTCTCTATTATTAAATTGATAAATTTTTCCTTTAACCTTTATATATCCTTCTACCTCGGCATTATCAATAGGCTCGAATAGGCTTTTAATAGATACATCCAAAACGGTGGCCATTTTTTCAATGGCATCAAGTTAGGCATTTCCGTATATGGTACGATTTAATGAAGCAAGGATCAACGCCCATTTCAGAAGCAAGGTCTTTTAGTCGCTTCTTTTACTCCTTGCATAGTCGTTTTACGTTTTCAGCTAATACTTTCTCCATATTCAATCTTTGACACAAACCTAATGAATTTGTTTTAAGCATCAAATAATTAATCAATATTTTAAATTTTAATCAATCCTAATTTGCGGGGTAATTACGTTTATGTATTTGTCGTGATATAAATGATGTGTATAACAATTATGGTGAAGACAGTAATTTTTACAAGGGTTTCGACAAATGTCCAAAAGTACGATAGGCAAGTAAATAAGTTAACGGTTCTAACAAAATCAAATGCCTGGAGTGTTGAGGATTTCGGGAACAAAGGCAAATACTGAACGTACAAAACTTATGAATATGATAACCTTTGTTGAAGCTAAACATATTAATTAAGGTATTGGCTACGGAACTATCTCAGTTGAGACATGACACCTTACAGGTACTGGAGGTTATCGAGGAGAATCCCTCAGGTTTTTACGTTGATCCGTTTTTAGGATCAACGTAAAAACCTGAGGAGTAATTCTGATAAAATTGTATCTTTGCCTA
>ERZ1024483.172-NODE-172-length-20637-cov-7.616510_pt1 | contig 20637 bp, 20 predicted proteins | sample MGYA00520799_ERZ1024483 | MGnify/ENA primary metagenome ERZ1024483 (study PRJEB33242, sample SAMEA3444315) | Homo sapiens | biome: Host associated; feature: Gastrointestinal tract; material: Stool | place: Uganda | collected 2011-01-01 ...
GAAAGCGTTTTCGCACATAGAACTATTTCTCTCTATAATATTTCTGTGAGAAATAATCCGTCAATATATTCTCTTAAATCGCGACTTAACGGAGGATACATAAAGAGTAGGATGCGCGCCTACTCTTTTTTGTTGGTTAAATGATTTAAAATAATTCAAATGAAGTACAAAATGTATGGAAAATATAATATTATTAAGGTATGAAAAGATTGAGTAGGATTGAGATTTATAATTTTAAGAATATAAAAAGAGCTAAATTAGATTTTAAGAATTCTATGTTAGGTTTGTATGGAGAGAATGGTTCTGGTAAAACGGCTTTGATTGATGTGCAGGATTTAATAAAGACAATTTTATGTGGCCAAAGTGTTTCATCTGATTTTTCAAATTTGATTCATGTAGATGCAGATTATTCTAGAATTGTAGTGCATTTTATAATAGATGAGAATGAAAGGCATAGTGAGATTGAGTATTCGTTTAAATTGAATAAACATTCTATTTTTGATGAGATTCTTTCTTATGCGTATATGGATGGTGAAACAAGAGCTGTGAAGTCTAAATTGATTGATACTTCAAATTCAATGACTTTTAGTCCTGTATCAAAATGTAAGTCTTTGATTGGTTCTTCAAAAGAGAATGAATTGAATGTTATGGTCATTAAAAGAAGGGTTTGTAAGGAATTTAGATTGTTTATTTTTTCAAGTGAACTATTGGATTTGGTTCGAAGCCGAAAGAATGAATGTAGCGATGAAGAATTCTTGCGCCATCTTTATATTTTAGAGAGTTTGGTTGGTTTTGCGAATTATGAATTGTTTGTAGTGAAATCAAAGAGTTATATAGATGAGTCAATAGTTCTTTCTAAAGACGATTTGGATGCTTATAAAAGGCAAATAGAAGGTATGAGTAAAGTTCTTCCTTGTTTGGTGTCGAATCTCATACTGGATGTAAAAGTACTTGGAAAAGAATTGATGAGGGATAACTCGGTTGGATATCGTATTGAATTGTTTTCAAATAAAATACCATTTAAGTATGAGTCGGATGGTGTAAAGGGGATTGTATCTATTCTACAGCCTTTGATTGAAGTTTTTAATAATGGTTCTGTTGTTGTTGCGATTGATGATTTGGATTGTGGCATGCATGAATATTTGTTTGGTGAATTGGTAAAGATGATGTGTGAACAAGCTAAAGGTCAATTGATTTTTACAGCACATAATTTGCGTCCGTTAGAAATAATTAATAAGAAGTTTCTGGCATTCACAACTACAGATCCAGAGAATAGATATGTTCGTTACAAAAATATTGCAGCTCACAATAATTTAAGAGATGTATATATAAGAGATATTGCATTAAGTGATACCATAAAGAGTGCAGAAATATCCTATGGATTAAGAAAAGCAAAAGGGTAGCACATATAATGGCTTTGTCTCATAATTCAATGAAAATAAAAAAAAGTAAAGGATTTAATGTTTATGGCAAATATAATAAATTTCAATGTATGTGTAGATCGTGATATTTTAAAACAATGTGAAGAAATGTATAGTGAATTGGGTGTTGATTTAAATACAGCTATTAATGTGTTTCTTAATCAGTCACTTTGTGTTGGTGGTTTTCCTTTTGAAGTAAACAAGGAAACAATGGCAGCTATGTTAGAAGCTGAACGTATTGTGTGTGATCCTTTTGTAAAAAGATATTCTGATGTAGAGGAAGTGTTAAAGGTATTGAAAGAATGGTAGTTTGTACAGATATACTAAAAAGTACAAAGACAAATGGATTAGTTTTGATTATAATAAAGGTGTATTGAGGCAATACTAAAACTTCCTTTCTATCTTAAAACTATTGGGAATGCGGCAGGACTTTGTGTCTTGTCGTTTTTCCTTTATAATAGGTATGGAGGTTTTTTTGTGTATGAAATATCCTAAGTTTTTAAATGAGAATAATAATACGATTGGTGTATGTGCTATGTCGAGTGGTGTTGGGCATAAGCTAGATAGTTTTGATGAGTCTATAGAGTATATTGAATCTTTTGGCTTTCATATTGTAGAGAGTAGTAGTGTTCGTAATGATAGTGAACCAAGTTGTGATGCCAAGACTCGTGTTGATGAATTGAATGTATTGGTGAATGATTCTAGTGTTGGTGCGGTATGGTTGGCTGCGGGTGGTGACTTTCAGTTTGAGACGTTGCCGTATATTGATTTTGATTTGATTGAAAAGAATCCTAAGTGGTATTTGGGTGCGAGTGATCCTACAAATTTATTGTTTCCAATAACTTGTAAGTGTGATTTGGCTACGGTTTATGGGTTTAATGCGGGTAGCTTTGATGCGTATGGAATCAATGAATATTCGCGGTTGTGTCTTGATTTTTTAAAGGGAAAGAATAATATACTTCATTCGAGTTCAATGCATCAGGATGTTGATTTTTATAATGATGGGGCTCCTATTCTAAACGCAAAGACAGAATATGTTGGTAGTTGTAGCGTAGAGGGTAGATTACTTGGTGGTTGTTTTGAGAGTATTAATGATATGGCTGGAACGCCTTATGATTTTGTAGAAGATTTTAATGAGCGTTATAAAGCAGATGGGATTATTTGGTTTTTTGATATTTTTTCAATGAATTCATGTGATGTGTATCGTGCTTTATTGAAAATGAAGTATATGGGGTATTTTAAATATACAAATGCAATCTTGGTGGGGCGTGTTTTGTTTAAGAATGTTTCGGATTTAATTGGATATGAAGAGGCTTTTAAAAGGGCACTACCAGATATAGATGTTGTGTTTAAGATGGATATTGGACATACATATCCGCATATGTATGTGGTGAATGGGGCAATGGCTAGAGTTGAAATTAAAGATGGTCATGGAACTATCAACTATGAAATTGATGAGTAACTTAACAATTTGTTAATATCTTATAATTTGAGAGTGACCTTCTTATAATGTGTGTTGTAAGGAGGCCATTTGTATGTTGAATGATGATGTAAAAAAAGTATTAGAGAATAGTATGTGGGATTTGGCTACTTGTTTGAATGGCAAGCCAAATGTTGTTCCTGTGGCTTTTAAGGGTATTTCAAAGTCGGGTGAATTGTTGATTGGAGATGTATTCTTAGAAACAACGTTAAAGAATGTTTTGGAAAATGATGGTGAGATTGCGATTAGTGCGTATGATACTTCTAGCTTAGAGGGGTATCAGATTCAGGGTAAGGCGAAGTATGTGACTGAAGGTGAAGTTGTCGATATGTTTAAAGAGCAGGTGTCAGCTATGTTTAAAGGTGCAGCTACAGCTAAGGGTGCTTTGATTGTTAGTGTGGATTGTGTGATTGTGACTACGCCTGGTGCTGAAAATAAGAAGGTGTTGTAGGGTACTATTAAATTTAATAGTTACTTGTAGATTGAGAGAGTTCTTGTATAATTTCTTTGGGTGATAACATGTATAAACCAAAATTAGAAAAGGATATTCGTTGTCCTTTGGAGTATGGATTGGATATATTTGGTGGTAAGTGGGATTCTCGTATTATTTGTGTATTGGCTAATAAAAAGACTTTGCGCTATACCCAACTTCGCAAGGAGATGGTAAATATTACGGATGCGGTTCTTGCGTCAACTTTAAAGCATTTGATTTCGAATGGAATTATTGAGCGTAAGTCGTATGATGAGATTCCACCTCGTACAGAATATTCTTTAACTTTAAGAGGTGAGTCTGTGGTGCCTATTTTGCAGGATATTTGCCGATGGGCGCATGGCTTTATCAATGAGGATGAATTGAGTCCATATCAGTGTAGAAAGTGTGATTTTAAATGATTGAGTATACAGAAGAGAAGAAGTTTACACAGGATGAAGTACAAGAATTATTTTTATCTGTGAATTGGGTGTCTGGTGAATATCCAAAGCGATTATATAAGGCTTTAATGCATTCAAGTACAGTCATTAGTGCTTGGATGGATGGTAAGCTTTGTGGTTTAGTTCGTGTACTAGATGATAGTGAGATGTTGGCATATGTGCATTATGTATTAGTGAATCCAAAGTATCAAGGTTTGGGGATTGCAGGACATTTGATTGAACTTGTTAAAGAGAAGTATAAGGATTATTTGTATATTGAGGGTATGCCTGAAGACAAGAGCAATGTGGCTTTCTATGTAAAGCATGGCTTTCAAGAGTTTGAGGGTGCTGGTAGTATCATCATTTGTAATCCGGGTAAAAAAGAATAGTTTAAAGCCCCGTATCTATAAAAAGGTATGGGGTTTGTTGATATTTTAATTGGAGTGTAATTTGGCAATTAATGCTTCTTGAAGTACTTGCGAAAAATTGATTTTCTTACTCATGGCTTCTTTATTTAACCATTCGGGTATTGTGAGTGTTTTTTTGATAGCCTTATTGAAATGCGTCTTCGCATATTCTTCAACATCAACAGATACAAGGGTGACAAAAGATTGTTTAAATTCGAATTCAAGTTCAGATGCGATTTGAGTTGGATCAATTTCTTCTAACTTTGAAGGAATTGGAATATCTTCATTGTCTAGTTTTGCGCTGAATAATGCACCGGCTAGACAATCAACGGCCATCTCCATGGCGTCTTGTAGAGAATTTCCGCAAGTGGAAAGGTAATTGAAGTCTGGAAAAATAACTGAATAATGATTTTCTTCTTCAAAGAAACAAGCTGGATAAATTGACAACATATTGTTTGCCTCCTTTTTAAATAGTATATTAAATAATACGTATATATACAATACGTATAATCATAAAACGTGTAAATAAAAAGAAGGAGATTAATCCTTCTTTGAAATATAGAGTGTACAAGTAAAATCTAGGTTTTTAGATTGGTCAATTAAGTATTGTGGTTGTACTTTTGCGCCCCAGCTATTGATTCCGCCTACGCCCATTTGTTGTTTTGTGATTCTTAAATAGGTTGTATTTGTTTGTGGCAATTCAAATGTGTGTTTTGCGTTATATAAGTGCATAAAGGAATATTTGCTGGCTTGACATTCCATATTTTCTGCCTTGATGTTAAATGTGTTTGTTCCATTGGATAGGCAGCACCATTTGCAGTCCACATGATTGCCGTGTTCTTGTGGTTTTAAGTATGGAATGTAGTTTGTATCTACGTTTTCAGAGTAGAAATCGGTTAGTGCGTGATTTCGATCTGTGTATGTGTCTTTTTCGCCTTTTCCGAAGTATGCAAAGTTTTTAAATGTTTCTTTTAGGGCAAACTCGATTCCAAATAGTGGCAGAGTTTGTCTTTTTGAGTTTTTGTCTAGGTGCAATTGGATTTGAATACTTTGATTGTTGTAGACTGTATAGACGAGTTTACATTCTTCTTCAATGGATTCAAGTTGAATTGTATAGATCATTTGTGCGCATTTTGAGTTGCGTATCATTTTAAAGTCAATGACATTTTGGAATAGGCTTGCGTTTAGCCAGTTGGCATATGTTTGTTTGGCACCACGATCATTGTCGGTTAAGGCTCTGTAGAAGACGGGTTTTGGTGCTTCTTGAAGTAATTCTTTGTCGTTTACTTGAATGGATACTAAGCCTTTTCGTTTGTCGAATAGATATTCGGTGTCCATAAATTGAATGCCGATTGTATTTTGTCCTTCCACCACTAGCATGGCGTTTTCTTTTGGTTGGTCTTGTTTGACTTCGAAGACTTGTTGGTCAAAGGCTTGAATGCCAAGGGGTGTTTTGTAGTAGATGGTTTTTGTGTAATAGCCTGGCGTATTGATTTGTTTAAATTGTACGGGCATTGTTTTTGTAGTGCCTGGTTCTACGCTTGTTTTAAAGTTGCCGGATTGAATGGCAAGTCCGTTTCGTTTGAGTTCAAAGATAAATGTGTCTTTACTTAAGTCGTAGAATAGGTTTTTATTTTTAATTGTGACAGAATCGAAATGGATTTCCATATCAACATATCTGTAGAGTTGTTTTAGTTCTTGGCTTTTGCCTGTTTCTTGTCGGTTGGCTAAAAGGATGCCGTCTCCACAGAAGTTGGAATCATTTGGATAATCATCAAAGTCTTGTCCGTAATAGTAGTTGCCGTCTTTTTCAATGGCTTGATCAATGTAGTCCCATACAAATCCGCCTTGGTATTGTTCGTATTCGTCTTCTAGATTGGTATATTCTTCCATGCCCCCTAGACTGTTTCCCATGGCGTGCATATATTCACATAGCATGATTGGTTTCATTGGGTGTGTGTCTAGGTAGTCTTTTACACTTTGTGGTGTGGCATACATTCTAGATTCGATATCACTGGCATTTTCGAATGTTCGGTCTTGTGTAATGCCTTCATAGTGTACTAGTCTTGATGAATCTTGTTCTTTGAAGTAGTCGTGTAGAATCATAAAGTTGGATCCGCTTCCGGCTTCGTTTCCAAGTGACCACATTAGAATACATGGGTGGTTTTTATCTCTTTCATACATGCTTCTTGCACGGTCTAATAGGCAATCGGTCCATTCGGTTTTGTTTTGTGGAAGGATGTCATTAGCTCCATGGGTTTCTAGATTCATTTCGTCAATGACATAGATTCCGTATTGGTCGCATAATTTATACCAATAGCTGTTGTTTGGATAGTGGGATGTTCTTATGGCGTTGATGTTCAATGATTTTAACATGTGAATATCTTCTTCCATTTGTTCGTAGGTAATGGCTCTTCCAGTTTTGGCATTCCATTCATGGCGGTTGATGCCGTGGAATACGATGCGTTTTCCGTTGATTTTCATAATGCCATATTCAAGGCTAAATTTACGGAATCCTACTTGTTCGTGAATGGTTTCAATGATTTCGTTGTTTGAATCGTATAGAACAATTTCTAATTGGTATAGGTTTGGGTATTCGCTACTCCAAAGACTTGTATTTTCTACAGGTATTTCAAATGTGTCTTGCATATTGGCATTCCATACGATGTTTCCTTGTGGATCGTATAGTTTGGCTTGTAGGATATGGTTTTCATTACTACTCATTCTACATGCGCATGTAAGAACACTTTTATTTGTGTCTAGATCAATATTTGTATCGATTTTTAAGTCTTGTATGTGAAGACTTGGTTGTTTATAGATCATGACATCTCTAAAGATACCGCTAAAACGCCACATGTCTTGGTCTTCTAGCCATGTGCCTGTGCATTTTTGAAAGATGCGTATGCATAGAACGTTATCTTTTTCTTGTGTATATTTTGTGATGTCAAATCGACTTGGGGTAAAGGAATCTTCGCTGTATCCGACAAATTTTCCGTTTAGCCATACGTAGATATTGGATTCTACACCTTCAAAGGAAAGAATGAGTTTGTTTCCAATGAAGTCTTGTGGTAAATCAAATTTTTTACGGTATTGATAGACTTTATTTTTGTCCATATCGATTTGGCCTGGTTTTACGACGTCATGTCCATCCCATGGGTATGTCACATCTGTATAGTGGGGGTTGTCAAATCCTTGTAGCTGGATGTGTCCTGGGACTTGAATGTCGTTCCAGTTGGCGTCGTTAAATTCTGTGTTATAGAAGAATTTAAAGCTTGTATCGTAGTTTTCGGATTGGTTGAATTTCCATGTTCCATTTAGGGAAAAAGAGCTTGGTTTTTTGTCTTTTCCAATTGTATATATATGATCACTGTATGCTTGTAGTCGGTTGACTTGAAAGATACGTGAGTCTTTAAGCCAGTTTAAATCTGGTGTTCGCATTGTATCACTCCTCTATTCGTGCATTCTTCATTATAGCAAACCGCCCTATTGAAAGGAAGGTGAAAATGAATTAAAATAGGTGTTAAATTGGAGGTTGAAAGATGTCAGACATTCTTGGTTTAGTGGTTTCAATAGCTTTGATTTATTTTGCGATCAAGTTTACTTTTAAGTGCATTAAATGGATTGGTATTCTTTTGATTGTAGTCTTTGTGTTTAAAATGGTGGCGTTGATTTTATAGAAGAGTTGAGCTCTTCCTTTTTTGATGCATATCAATTGAAGGCTATTTTAGAAAGGTCCATAATAGGCCAGGGTGATACTATGAAACGATTAATGAATGCATCCATTGTATATGGAGTACTTGGTTTAATTGGTGGTGTATTTTATCGTGAATTCACAAAATTAAATGGTTTTACTGGTTTTACGACATTGTCGGTTGTTCATACGCATTATTTAATGTTAGGAATGTTGTTTTTCTTAATGCTTGTATTATTAGAGAATAATTTTCATTTCATAGGTAATAAGGTAAGAAAGTATTTGTTGTTTTATCATATTGGATTGAATTTAACAGCGATCATGTTCGTTGTTCGTGGTATAGTACAAGTGCTTAGTTTAGATGTTTCAAGTGCAGCTATTTCTGGGATTGCTGGTATTGGGCATTTAATTTTGGGTATTTCTATGGTTTTAGTCTTGATTTCGATTCGAAAATGTATTAAGGATTAATTTGACAATATCACACAATTTAATAAATATGCTTTATATAAAGTGGATAAATGTGCTTTTATCCGTTTTTTTTGTGTTTGGGTTTTTGTGTGATGATATTTCATGTGTTATACTTTTATAGATAGGGATACCTATCAAATTAGAAGGGGAGTCAAGCATGATTTCAGTATGTATGGCCACGTATAATGGCGAGAAGTATTTAAAAGATCAACTGGACTCTATTTTAAAGCAGATTCAGAGTAGTGATGAAGTCATCATTTCGGATGATGGTTCAAATGATTCTACAAGATATATTATTGAGGAATTTCAAAAGGAATATAAGAATATTTATTTGGTGGATGGTCCTAAACGAGGGGTTCAAAAGAATTTTGAGAATGCCTTAAAACATGCCAGGGGAGATATCCTTTTTTTTGAGTGATCAAGATGATGTTTGGATGGACGGCAAGGTTGAAAGAGTTTTAAAGGAATTTGATAATTCTAAGACTTTGTGTGTGGTCCATGATGCACAGATTGTGGATGGAAATATGAATAAGGTGAAGGATTCATTTTTTGAATTGAAGAATGGAAAGCCTGGCCTTTTACATAATTTATATAAGAATGCGTTTATTGGATGTTGTATGGCATTTCGTAAATGTGTTTTTGAGAAGAGTTATCCGTTTCCAGATCATATTGAGATGCATGATTGGTGGATTGGTTTAGTGGCTGAATGTATGGGGAATACGGTATTTATTTATGAGCCGTATTTAAAGTATAGAAGGCATGGTGATAATGCGTCTTCTTTACATCATCATCCATTAAAGAAAATGATCTTTAATCGCTTATATTTTATTGAACAATTGATGAGTCGTTGGATACAGGTGGGATGGCATGCTTAAAATAGGTTCTTGTACAGTATTATTCAATCCGGATAGAGATGTAATTTCGAATGTTGAAACATACAAAGAGTTAGTGGATGTTTGTGTTGTGGTGGATAATTCGGACAATAAAAATGAAGTATCAAAATATTTTGAGGAAGATTCTTCTTATAAATATATTGATATGCATGGTAATCAAGGTATTGCGGCTGCATTAAATGCGGGTATTGAATATCTTCATTCTGTAAGTATGGATATGGCTTTAACGATGGATCAGGATAGTTTATTTCCTACATCTGATTATTCAGCTATTTATCAATTGATTGAAAAATATCAGGATGAGTATTCTTTAATTGGTTTGGATGTCAATAAGGTGGATTCAAGTCAAGAAATAGTATCCGTTCCATATTGGATTACTTCTGGTAATTTTGTGAAGATTTCAGATTTTTATTTGGCAGGTAAAATGAATGAAGCTTTATTTATTGACTATGTTGATTTTGATTTGGGATATAGATTTAAACAAGCGCATTTAAAGATTGGGTATTTAAGGGGATATTGTATAACGCATACGATTGGAAATCCAATTCCAATTCATGTATTGAATAAGACTTTTTATGCGTTGAATCATTCGCCAATTCGTTATTATTATCGGTATCGTAATGCGTATTACTTATATCATTATGTAGATAAGGAATTCTTTAGAAAAGAGTATCGTCGTGAGATGTTTGGTAGTTTGATTAAGATGTTTATTTTTGAAAAGAAGCGAAATGAAAAGATAAAAATGATTAAAAAAGGACTTTCGGATGCGAAGAAAAAGCGTTTAGGAAAGTTCACTGCCTAATTTTTTTGTTTCAGTGTTGTAATTATGGTATACTTTTGTGCGTGGGAATAATTCCTGCAGGAAATGAGATGTATTGGTTATTAAGTCATTTTGACTATAAAATAAGAAGTTTTTAACTGGGGGATAGTTAAAGGCATAAACAAACTTTAGACAAGGGAGTCAATTATGTTGGTCACAATTATAAGTGCAGAGCACTCTTTACGTAGTAAATGGGTAAGAGAATATTTTGCTTCAAAGGGGGACGAAGTCAAAGTAATCTTGGTTGATAAAAGTTCTGTACATTCTTTCTTTGCGAGGATTGATTTTTCAAAGCAATTAAGAAAGAGTTTGGATGCATTAAATCCGAATCTTATATATTGTGAAACAACTATTGATTTTCTTATGCGTGAACTTAAGGTATATAAAAATAAAAATAATAATGTAAAATTAATTTTTGATGTATGTGATGATTTCAACGTAGATCAAAAATATTTAAATCAGGCAGACCATATTCTTTGTGCGAGTGAATCATGCAGGGGGTATATTCATGGTGCACAAGTTCTATATCCAACAAATGGTCAATCTTGTTTGAATACAAGTCCTGAATTGAGTAAAGAAGAATTGTTTTTTTGTTTAATTGGAAATGAGAATATAGATATGAATTTTTGTGTTTCCTTTTTAAGAGAATGCTCTATATTAAAGAAGTGTACTCTACATATTTTGGGGGATTGGAAACTCAAAGAAAGCTTTATACAAAGTGTATTAAGTGTTGGTGTAAATGTCGTAGATCATAAAGAATTAGATAGTCAATCAACAAGGCAAGAAGTTTATGATCAATGTCATTATGGTTTGAATTTAATGGATTTTGAAGGAATCAATTCAGAATCTTTAGAATATATGTGTGGACAGATTCCAATCATAAATTCTATAGAAGGGGATCTTAGCCAATTTTGTAAGTTATGGGATATTGGAAAGAATATAAATAAGCATAATTTTAAACAGGTTGTGTCAATCATTTGTGCAGAAGATGTAAATGCACAATTAAATCGAAGAGAACATATGCGTAATTTATATAAAACATATTTTACGAAAGATAAATTTTTTGAAACATTAGATGAATTAGGAGGAAGCTTATGAGTCGTCACGAAGAAAAGAAGAAGTCTATAGTTTTTATAATATTCGGAATTTTATTATCCATTGTATTGGTTGTATTTACGGGTGCTTTAATTTACCAACTTTACAAATTACAAGTGTTACCGGATAATATCATAATACCTGTTATCTTGGCTATTATCTTATTTGGCTTAATATTATTACTATTGATTAACTTCTGTACACATGGCATTGTGAGTAAAATTATTTATTCTTTTCTTGTGATTGCGATTTGTGTTGTATATGGATTTGGAAATTTTTATTTGTATTCTACAAGTAAAACATTAACTACAGTAACAACACAATCTAATAAAGCTAAAAATACAGTTTCAGTCATTGCGATGAATTCTAGCAGCATGGAAGATGTGAAGAGTTTAGAAGGTGCAAAGCTTGGTGTTTTGACAAATATTGGTAAGGAATCTACACAAAAATCATTGAAGGATATTAAAAAGAATAAGGTAACTTATACAAGATCAGATTATGATAATGTGCCTAGTTTGATTAAGGCTTTGTATGATGGTGAAGTGGATGCGGTTGTATTAAATGAAGCGTATCGTTCTAATGTATGTGATATGGAAGAGTATGCCAATTTCAATAATGAGACAAAGGTGATTCATAAAACGGTTTATTATACAAAAGAAAACAGTTCTCCATTAGCGGTTTCGGATATTACTTCAAAACCATTTAATATTTTAATTAGTGGAAACGATTCATTTGGAGACTTAAACGAAAACTCAAGATCTGACGTAGATATGTTGGTTACAATCAATCCTGTGACTTCAACAATTTTACTAACAAGTATTCCTCGTGATTCTTATGTAACAGAAGTATGTGATGACTATGCATGTAACTATGGAGTTACAGATAAGTTAACACATACAGGAATGTATGGTGTAGATACGACAAAGGATACAATTGAAAATTTATTAGATATTGAAATTAACTATGTATATCGTGTCAACTTTACAAGTATGATCAATATTGTGGATGCACTAGGTGGAGTGGATGTAACGGTACCTGAAGGTATGGCGGTTTCTAAATTTTATACAAATAGTAATTTAGAAGGGGTGCATGAAGGTGAAAACCACTTAGATGGAAAACGTGCATTAGCTTATTCTCGTGAAAGAAAAGCGTACTTAGATGGGGATGTGCAACGTGCTCGTAACCAGCAACAAGTATTGCAGGCTATGTTTAAAAAGGCAACATCACCAGAAATTATTAAGAATTATGTAAACTTATTAAATGCCTTGATTGGTGCTTTTGATACAAATATGACGACAGATGAAATTACATCTTTTATCAAATACCAAATTCAGGCAAAACCAAATTGGAAATTTGAACAATTTGTTCTTAAAGGAGATAATGACTCACGTGTCAGTCCAGAACTTGGTTCAGAAGTAAGTGTCGTTATCTTATATGATTCTTATATCAATATTGCGCATGATAAGATTCAAGCCGTATTGGATGGAAAATCAAGTGATACAGTAGAAGCACAAGAAGATACTCCAGCAGGAACTTTATCGGAAGAAGAAATAGAAGCTCAAATTCAGTATGGTTTAATGACTGAAGCACCAATTGAAGAAGAAGGTTCAGATATTTATTACGGAAACTAGCAAGATTCTTTATTTAGAATGATGATTGAAAAAAAATTAGGGGAAGCTTGGCTTCCCCTGTAATGTTATGAAAGACTAGGTGTATTTATGAAAGTGTTATTTAAATATGTTCTACTAACAGCTATGCTGATTAGTTTTACAGGCTGCCAAAAAAGTAATGAAGTTGCGATATATCAATTATCAAATCAATCTTATTCACAAATGATGTCTTACATTATTGAAGATGAAGGAACAACGGTTGTAGTAGATGGTGGTACAGCTGAGGATGAAGAAAATTTAATTAAGACAATCAAAAAAGTAAGCAAAGATCGTAAGGTAGAAGCTTGGTTTTTAACACATTATCATAAAGATCACACAGGTGCTTTGGCAAAATTTCTACAGAGTGGTTCAAATGAAATACAAATTGATAAAGTTTACTACAATTTTCCTGAAGAATCTTGGGTAGAAAGTTATGAACCCCATCGTTATGAGGATGTAGTTGCGATTGATCAAGGTTTAAAGACATTTGAAAACAAGGAAGTCGTTACATTGAATCAAAAAATTACTGTAGGCAAAGATCAAGTCGATGTATTAAGAACTTATAATCCAGAAATCACAGAAAATGCCGGAAACAATTCATCAAGTGTATATAAAATGAATGTGCAAGGAACGAAAATTTTATTCTTAGGTGATTTAGGTGTTGAAGGTGGCGAAGAACTTTTGAGTTTAAACAAAGAAGCTATCAAAAATATGGATTATGTTCAAATGGCCCACCATGGACAAGCAGGTGTAAATGAAGAGGTGTATCAAGTCATTGATCCTAAATATTGTTTATGGCCAACCACAGATTGGTTATGGAAAAATGAGGGAAAAGCCTACAAAACAGATGAAACAAAAAAATGGGTCAAAGCTTTACATGTAAAGAAAAATTATGTGGCAGACAATGGGACTGTCCGTATTGAATTAAAGAAAAAAGAAAAATAGATTGCGAGGAAGAAATATGGGTTTTTTGAGAAGTCTTAAAAAGAACAAAGAGTTAATATGGTTTTTAGCTAAGGATGATATTAAAAAAAGATATGCTGGATCCTCATTAGGAATTATATGGGCTTTTGCACAACCATTAGTAACTATTATCATTTATTGGTTTGTATTTCAAGTTGGATTGCGTTCAATTGCGCCAGGACAATATGGAGACATGCCTTATTTAGTATGGATCATGTGTGGTTTGATTCCATGGTTCTTTTTTAGCGATGGTATTAACAGTGTGACTTCTGTGTTCCTTGAATATAGTTATTTAGTTAAAAAAGTTGTCTTTGACATTAATATCTTACCGGTTATTAAAATTATTTCAGCTACATTCGTACATATTTTCTTTATCTTTTTGATTTTTATTATCATGGCCCTATTTGGATACATGCCTACACTTTGTTATATTCAGGCATTTTATTATTCAATCTGTATGATTTGTTTGATTTTAGCCATTGGATATTTTACTTCTAGTATTTCAGTATTCTTTAGAGATCTTCCTCAATTTGTACAAGTATGTTTATCGGCAGGCATGTGGTTAACACCAATTATGTGGCCATTTGAAATGCTTCAAGGATATTGGTTCTCATTTATCTTTAAATTAAATCCAATGTTTTATATCGTAGAAGGATATCGTAGTGCCATTTTAGGACATCAATGGTTATTTTCAAATTGGAAACTTACAATCTATTTCTGGTGTGTTGTCGTATTGTTGACTTTAATTGGGCGAAATGTGTTTAAAAAGATGAAGCCTCATTTTGCGGATGTTTTATAGGAGATAAGAAAATGGATAGTGTTATTGAAATAAAAAATATTTCCAAAATCTATAATTTATATAATAAACCAAGTGATCGATTAAAAGAGGCTTTATTTTCACGTAAATCTAGACATACTGAATTTGCGGCCTTAAATGATGTTTCTTTTAATGTAAATAAAGGAGAAATCCTAGGCATCATTGGTAAAAATGGAAGTGGAAAATCAACGATTTTAAAAATTATTACAAGTGTATTAACACCAACATCAGGCGAATGTATTGTCAAAGGTAAAATTGCCGCTTTACTAGAACTTGGTGCAGGTTTCAATATGGAATATACGGGTATTGAAAATATTTATTTAAATGGACAAATGATTGGTTTTTCTAAAGAAGAAATGGATAAAAAACTACAGGCAATTATTGATTTTGCCGATATTGGAGAACATATTTATCAACCGGTTAAAACATATTCAAGTGGTATGTTTGCTCGTCTGGCTTTCTCTGTCGCAATCAGTGTAGATCCAGATATTTTGATTGTAGATGAAGCTTTATCCGTTGGGGATGTTTTCTTCCAAAATAAATGTTACCGTCGTTTTGAAGAATTTAGAGAACGTGGTAAAACCATTTTATTTGTAACACATGACATGGGGAGTGTCATTCGTTATTGTAATCGTTGTGTTTTATTAAATGCAGGAAAGAAAGTGGCTGAAGGAAAGCCACAGGAAATGGTAGATTTATATAAACGAATTATGGTTGGCCAATGGAATGAAAATGAAGAGAATACCCAAGAATCTTCATCGATTCAAAGTTCAAATGTTAAAGCAGATGAATTATGGAAAGATCAAATCAGTACAAATCCTGATATTGAAGTTTATGGAGATGGAAGAGCGGATATTATTGACTTTGGAATTTTCTCGGATACAGGGGACATTGGAAATAATGTCTATAAAGGCGATTATTATTCAGTAAAAATGAAAGTTCGTATTAATGAAGATAATTTGAATCCAATTTTTGCGTTTAAGTTAAGAGATATCAAGGGAACGGAATTAACAGGAACAAATACAATGTTAGAAGATATTGATACTTCTCAATGTAAAAAAGGAGATATTGTCACGATTACTTTTAGACAAAAACAATATTTACAGCCTGGACAATATTTAGTTTCTTTAGGATGTACAGCTTTTGAAGGAGATCAATTTATTGTATATTGTCGAAACTATAATTGTTGCGTTTTAGGTGTTGTTGCTCAAAAAGGTACAATTGGTATATTTGATAGTGAGTCTGAAGTTAGTGTTTCTGTCGAATAGTATAAGTATGTTATAATATGTATATATATTTTTAAAAAAAGGTGAAATTATGGATGTAAGTATAGTAATACCAACAAAAAATGGTGGTGCTTTATTTGATGAAGTACTAACGATGATTGATAAACAAGAAACAGAATATGAATATGAAGTGATTTGTGTAGATTCTGGTTCAACAGATGATACGGTAGACATTATTAAACGTCATCATTGTATTTTGAAACAAATTGATAAAACAGAATTTGGCCATGGTAAAACACGAAATTTAGGAGCAAGTTTGGGAACTGGTGAGTATATTATCTTTATCACACAAGATGCTTTACCTTATGATACGCACTGGATTCAAAATTTTATTGATGGCATGAAATCAGATCCTGAAATTGTAGGTGGTTTTGGAAAACACTATCCATATCCGGATTGTAATATTTTTGATAAAAGAGATTTAACTTTATTGTTTAAAGGATATGGTTCAACAAATACGATTTATCAATTGGAAGACAAAGAGCGTTATAAAAATGAAGAAGGATATCGTCACTTGTTAGCTTTCTATTCAGATAATAATTCATGTATGAGAAGAGATATTTGGAAAAAATATCCATACGATGATGTAAACTTTGCAGAAGATCAAATTTGGGCAAAGAAGATGATTGAGCTTGGTTACAAAAAGTTATATTGTCCTTATGCAGGGGTTTATCATTCTCATAATTATCCGTTGGAAACATACAAACAAAGATTTTATGATGAATATAAAGGTATATATACGATCCATCAATATGTAATGGTTAAAGACATACCACATTTACTTGTGGGATATTATAGATTTGTGAAAAATAATTTGAATTATGTTAATACATTGGATATGGATGCAGCTGAAAAGAAAAAATGGCGTAAATATGCGATTAAAAGAGATTGGTATCGATTCTATTCTGCATATATGGCTGGTAAATATTATCGTAGTTCAAAATCAAAACAAGAGAAAATGGATCAAAAATTTTCTCAACAATTAAGACAAATCAATCAATAGGGGTGTAATCATGGAAGCAAGAAAAATAATTAATTCGCTACAAAGAAGAGGTCTAAGAGGTTCGATTCAAAGATTTCGTCAAGGACCTCAAAAGGTAGGTCTAGTTGATTTTTGGAGTTTTATTACAGATCGAGAAGAAACTCCATTGAATCTAGAGGAGTATAAAAAACATAAAGAAGGAAATCAAATCACATTAAACTGGGTTATTCCTGAAATGGGGGAAGGATCAGGTGGACATTTGAATATTTTCCGCTTTGTTTCTTATTTAGAAAGACATGGAGTACATAACCGTATTTATTTATATCGTTCAACTCGTTTTTTAAATAATAGTTATTTAAAAGAGTTTGTGCGCAAATATTTCTCTATTTTGGACGAAAATGTTGAATTGTATTATGATACTAAGTTAATGACTTTTGCGGATGGTACAGTGGCAACAAGTTGGGATACAGCTTATTGTGTACGTAATTTTAATAATACAATTTCAAAGTTTTATTTTATTCAAGATTTTGAGCCACATTTCTTTGCGCATGGTTCAGAATATGAATTTGCGGAACAAACATACAAGTTTGGTTTTAGAGGTATTACTGCAGGAGACTGGTTAAAAGATATTTGTATAAATGATTATAATATGAAAGCTGATAGCTTTAGTTTCTCATATGATAAAGATTTATATACAGTTCAGAAAAAACAAGATAGCACTAAACGTGTATTCTTCTATGCACGTCCAGTTACACCTCGAAGAGATTTTGAATTGGGTTTATTAGCATTAAATGAACTTTCTAAAAAGATTCCAGATTTAGAAGTTGTATTTGCGGGATGGGATGTATCGCAATATGAAATTCCATTTAAACATCAAAATTTAGGTATTATGAAAATTGAGGAGTTATCTGAATTATATGGAAAATGTGATTTATGTTTAGTTATTTCAAATACAAACCTTTCATTATTACCACTTGAAGTAATGGCTTCAGGTTCTGTTGCCGTATGTTCAAAAGGAGCAAATAGTGAATGGTTAGTCAGCAAAGAGAATAGCATTTTAGTATCGTATGATCCAATTGAAATTGCCGATACAATGTATACATATTTGAATGATTCAGAAAAATTAGAGGCGATTCGTCAAAAGGGAATTGAATTTGCACAAAATACATCTTGGGATGTAGAAGGAAAGAAAGTTTTAGATGCAGTCTTGAAAGGAATTAAAGAAGATGAAGAAAGTTTTAATAATAGGGGGTAATGGTTTCATTGGTGCAAATCTTGCTCGCTATTTAAGTAAAGAATATAAAGTTTATTCTTTTGACATTCAAAATCCGAAAGAAAAAAATCCGAATGTAGAATATTTCGAAGGGGATTTTTTTGATGATGAAATTCTAGAAAATGCGATTCAAGATAAAGATATTGTGATTCACTCTTTAAGTACAGTCAATCCAGGAAATTCAAATAAACGCTTTATGCAAGGATATTCCAGAGACTTTGTACAAAGTGCACATTTATTTGATTTATGTGCACAAAAGAATATTAAAGTAATCTTCTTGTCTTCTGGTGGTACGGTTTATGGAATTCAGGAAGAGCAGCCAATTAAAGAATCAAGTTTGGCGAATCCAATCAATCATTATGGTTCAGTAAAACTTTGTATTGAAACAGTATTAAAGACATTTAATAAACAATCTCATTCGAATATGATAATTGCGCGTATTTCAAATCCATATGGTCCTGGACAAGATTTTAATAAAGGTGTTGGTTTTATTGATGCTGCCTTGAAAAAGACATTAAATCATGAACAGATTGAAATCTGGGGTGATGGTAGTGTTGTACGAGATTATATTTACATTGAAGATGTATGTGAAATGATTGGTTCATTGATCAATTATGATGGAGATGAAGAAGTCTTTAATGTTAGCAGCAATCAAGGTATTTCATTAAATGATGTAATTTCAAAAATGAAAGAATATGGTTTAGAGCCTGATGTTGTTTATAAAGATGCAAGAAGTGTAGATGTACCTAAGGTGGTTTTAGATAACCATAAGATTGAAAGTATTCACGAATGCAAGATTCGTTCTTTTGAAGAAGGTTTAAAATTGTATATTGATTATTTAAAAAATACTAGTTTTTAATGGAGAATATTATGAAGCAGATCAGGAAGTATAGAGATTTTTACAACAACATTAAATATCGTACGAATGTATTTGAATGGTATCCATTTAAAGAAGATGCCAAATTACTCTATGTTGGCGATAGTGCAATTTTAGAATCTTATTTTGTACAACGCTTTAAGTGTTGTAGTACTTCCTTGTCTACTTTAGATTTAATCAAGGATTCAAATTTTGATTATATTATTGTCGATGGTGAATTTGATTGCATAGATGATAAAGAGAGCTCTTTATATTCCTTATTGAATAAATTAGATTTAAATGGACAATTGATTATTTTAACTAACAATAAATTAGCTCTTCGTTATTTTGCGGGAGTAAAAGAGTTTGAGTCGGATGAATTCTTTGGAAATCTAAAAAAACATACACATTTATATTCAAAGAATCAATGGGATGTATTGTTTTCAAAATTAAATGTAAATGCACAATACTATTATCCATATCCAGATTATTTCTTAACAACACAAGTATTAAGTGATGAATGGTTAACTGGAAATATCAATTTGGAGTATGAGGATTGTCATGAATTTAGATATCGTTTCTTTAATGAAAATATCGCATTACAATCCCTTGAAGAATCTGGTGATTTTGCGACATTTAGTAATTCATTTATGATTATTCTTTCAAACCGAGAAAGTAATATTATTTATTCAAAGATTTCTTCGGAAAGAAAAGATGAATTTAAAATATGTACAAATATTTTAAAAGACCGGGATGCATATCGCGTAGAAAAAGTTGCACTACATCCTTCTGGAATTTCTCATTTTGAAAGAATTTATCAATTTTATAAAACAGCTAAACATAACGAGTTATTTCATTATTGTCCAGTACAGTTGGAAAACAATACATTGATTTTTGATTTTATCAAAGGTGAGAATCTTGAATCCATTGTCAATGGATATGTAAAACATGATCAATTGGACAAGATTTTTGAAACAATGGATTTGTTGTATAAGATCAATATGTATGAAGATTTAGTAGATTTTAAAATAAATCAAGAGTTTATAGATGTGTTTGGAAAACAAGATGAAAGTTTATTATCAAATCAAAAATGTATTCGTTTTTGTGATATAGATGTAATTTTAGAAAATGTGATTCTTACGAATGATAATTCATACTCAATCCTAGACTATGAATGGGTATTTGATTGTACGGTTCCAGTCTCATTTATTATGTATCGAGCTATTTTACATAGTATTGCGCTTTCTAAGTTAAAAAAAGAGGAATTACAAGTGTTATATGAGCGTTATGGTATTACGGAAGAGCTTAAAGCGTTATATTTATCGATGGAAGAAAACTTCCAACATTATGTATCTGATGAGAAAATCTCTGATTATTATGATAAATCAAGTATGCATTTGTTAGATTTGCATAAAGAAGAAGAAAAAGATCTTTTAGATATAGTTGTGAACGGTCAAAAGAATACTTTATTTAATTCAAAACAAATGCATTATGAAACAAATGTTGAGAATCATGATATAGAGATTCGTTTTGGGAAAAAATCAATTTTTAAATTGAATAGTATTAAAATAAATGGAAATAGATCGGAAGAGCACACGTCTGAACTCCAGTCACCGATGTATCTCGT
>ERZ1024483.174-NODE-174-length-20581-cov-9.631492_pt1 | contig 20581 bp, 18 predicted proteins | sample MGYA00520799_ERZ1024483 | MGnify/ENA primary metagenome ERZ1024483 (study PRJEB33242, sample SAMEA3444315) | Homo sapiens | biome: Host associated; feature: Gastrointestinal tract; material: Stool | place: Uganda | collected 2011-01-01 ...
TTAATGTAAAGGTTATTCCAACTTAAAGGTGGGAATAAATTTTTCTTTTGACCAAAGGTTAAGAGAGTTTTTTGGTGATATTTACAATTTTTAAGTCTCTCGTTATAATATAAATCAGAAAAAGCGGTGTACCCTGCCAACTGAAGTGGGAGCAAAAAAGCGGTGTACCCTACCAAAACCAAGTGGGAGCGAAAAAAGCGGTGTACCCTACCAAACAAAAGTGGGAGCGAAAAAAGAAAGTGGTCAATTCAATTTTGGGTTGACCGCTTTACAATATGTGGAGGCATTTAAATGTACTACGGAAATATAAAAAAGAATGATATCGCAAATGGTAAAGGTGTGCGTGTAACACTATTTGTATCAGGATGTACAAATCATTGTAAGAATTGTTTCCAACCAGAAACATGGAACTTTGATTATGGTAAGCCTTATACAAAGAAAACGGAAGATGAGATTATTGAAGCTTTAAAACCAAGTCATATTTCAGGTTTGACATTACTTGGTGGAGAACCGTTTGAACCGGAAAACCAAAGAGAACTTGTTAAACTGCTTCGTCGTGTGCGCAAGGAATTACCGGAAAAGAATATTTGGTCATTTACTGGATTTGTTTTGGATCAAGATTTATTGGATGGAGGAAGAAAACATTGCGAAGTAACCGATGAAATGTTGTCATTACTTGATGTTTTAGTAGATGGACCATTTAAGGAAGAAGAAAAAGATATTACACTAGCGTTTCGTGGTTCAAGGAATCAAAGAGTGATTGATATGAAGAAATCTTTGAAGGAACAAGAGGTTGTAGAATTGGAAGTTTAATCTTCCAATTTTTTTAACTATTGTTAAGAAAATTTGATATAATGGATGCATGAACTATAGTGTGATTGTTTTAGCTGCTGGAAGAGGTAGCCGTACGAATTTAGATTATAATAAGGTATTTTATACTTTCGAAAATGGACAAACTGTGTTAAATAAGGGTCTGTCTGTTTTTTTATCAGATGATGAGTGTAAACAAGTGGTTTTGGTTTGTGCTGATTATGAAAAGGACTATGTGAATGAACATTATACATATGATTCAAGAATCCAAGTTGTAACAGGAGGAAAAACACGACAAGATAGTGTATATAATGGCTTACAAGTTGTTGGTCAGGATTATGTAATGATTCATGATGGGGCTAGACCTTTTGTTGAAAAGAAGTGGATTTCGGATTTGAAACAAACATTAGAAACAGAATCGGCTTGTTTATTAATGGTTCCAAGTGTGGATACCACAAAAATTGTTGTGGATGGATATGTGAAAGAATCGTTAGAAAGAAAACTTGTATATCATGCACAGACACCGCAATGCTTTAAAACCAGTTTGATTAAAGAGTGTCATGAACTGGCAAGAAATAAACAAGTACAGGCAACAGATGATGCACAACTTGTGGAATGGTTTTCTGATATAAAAGTAAAGGTTGTTTTATCAAGTTTCACAAATAAAAAAATAACTTTACCTGAAGATTTGAAAGGATAGGTATAAAGATGGAATATTCAGCTTTGGTATTTGATGATTGTAAAGAAGTAGAAGATACGTATGACAAATTATTAGAAACAATTGATTTGTTTGCGCAGGACGAAAACTGTACACAAATTGTTGTAAGTTGTAAAAGTGTATGGACACTAAGACTTGCTTCTTCACCAAAAAATAAGGTGATGCTTGTACAAAGACCAGACAAACCTTATGTGGCTTTGTTGAATGGCTTAAAGGCTATTAAACAAGAAAATGTGGTTGTAACTGGTATTTCTACAAAACACACAAAGGAAAATGTAGATACATTATTGGATTATTTATCAAGATATCCAGCAATCAATTTTGATAAAGATTTACAGGCATTTGATACAAGACTATTGATGTTCTGTCTACAAAAAGCCATAGAATCCAACTTGGCAATTACATCTTATGCCCAAGCTGTTACGCTTGCCAATACTCCACTTGAATCAATTGAATGATACGGCTATAGTCGTATCATTTTTAATAAAATCTTAATTATTTTGCATGCTTAAAGATAGTACAATAGATATATGCACAACTCAAATAATTTATCAAAAAGTTATAAAGAAATCATTAAACAACACGTATTTACTTTGTTTAACGGAATCAACGTAGTATTGGCTATATTTGTATTTTTTACGGGCTCTTATCGTAACATGCTTTTTATGATTACCGTTATTTTAAATATGCTCATTGGACTCTTTCAAGAAATACGATCTAAACGAATGCTAGACAAGCTTTCTTTATTAAATCAGACAAAAGTTCATGTGATTCGAAATGATGTTGAAGTTGAATTAGCTGTGGATGATATTGAAGTCAATGATCTTGTCGTCTTATATGCAGGGGATGAAATCAGCTTTGATGGTCATATCGTATCTGGAAGTATTGAATGTGATGAATCCATGTTGACAGGAGAAAGTGATGCGATCTATAAACAAGAAAATGCTTCATTACTTAGTGGAAGCTTTGTGGTTTCAGGAAAATGTTTGATGCACGTAGACAAAGTAGGACAAGATACATATGCTTATTCGATTTTAAAACATGCCAAACGCTTTAAAAGATATCCAAGTCAACTAAGAGATTCGATTGATACCATTATTAAATGGTGTACATACATTTTAATTCCACTTGGATGTGCCTTGTTTATTAAACAATTCATCAAGACCAACTATACAACAGCTACCTTAAATACAGTAGCAGCCGTTGTAGGCATGATTCCTGAAGGCCTTGTCTTTTTAACGAGTGTTGCCTTAGCCATCAGTTCATTTAAACTTGGTAAACAACAAGTACTCGTACAAGAACTCTATTGTATTGAAACGCTCGCAAGAACCGATACTCTTTGTTTAGACAAAACAGGCACACTGACACAAGGAAAGTTAAGCGTATGTCATGTAGAAGAAATTGAAAATATTGATGGAATTCTAGGTGATATGATGCAGACTTTACCTGATGAAAATGCGACAGCACTTGCACTAAGAAGTCATTTTAAGACAAGAAATCACAAGAAAGTCATATCTTTTTTGCCGTTTTCAAGTCAAAGAAAATATTCAAGTGTGACATTTGAAGATGGAGAATATAAATTAGGTGCCTATTCGTATATTGCCAAAGAGATAGATTCAAAAGTAAAAGAACACATTGAATCCTATACATCTCAAGCTATGCGCGTTATTGTATTAATGAAAGATGATGTTGTTTTGGCTTATATCTGTTTGCGTGATGAATTAAGACCTGATGCCAAAGATACATTGAACTTCTTTAAAAAACAAGGCGTGGACATTAAATTGATTTCAGGAGATGATCCAAAAACAGTTGAAGCTCTAGCTAGAAAAGCAGGCTTTACATCTAAAAGTATAGATATGTCGAGTGTAAAAGATGTAGAGTCTGTAGTCGATTCCTATTCGATTTTTGGACGTGTGACTCCCGAACAAAAGAAAGAACTTGTTTTGGCATTAAAGAAAAGAAATAAAACTGTCGCAATGACAGGGGATGGTGTTAATGATGTCATGGCATTAAAGGAAGCTGATTGCTCGATTGCGATGGGATCGGGTTCCCAAGCTTGTAAAAGTGTGGCCAGTTTAGTTTTGTTGGAAGATCAAATGAACGCATTACCTGCTATTTTGTATCAAGGACGATGTGTCATTAATAATATTCAAAGAACAGCCTCTTTGTTTCTAGTGAAAACACTTTTCTCGATTGGTTTATCCATTTTAACATTGATATTTTTAAAGAATTATCCATTTAAACCCATTCAATTAACTTTGATTTCCGCTTTGGCAACAGGAATACCTAGTTTTGTATTAACACTAGAACCAAATGGAAATAAAGTGAAAGGTAACTTTCTACAAAACGTCATCTCAAAAGCATTGCCAGGAGCTATATGCGTTATATGTAGTGTAATTGGTGTATCGATTCTAGGTCATTTTATCTATATTTCGCCAAGTGAATATTCAACGATGTGTACAATTCTTGCCGGAGTCAATGCACTTATGGTATTGATACGCGTATGTGTACCTATGAGCCTTTTAAGAAAGATATTAGTTACGATCATGTGTATGATTTTTATAGGCTCCATGATCTTATGTCAAAACTTTTTCTACATCGTTCATTTAAGATGGTATGAAATTATATATGTGGTTTTGAATATTTGTCTCATTCCATATATATTAACAGTGGTATCCTCTTGGATAAAATTGTTTTTGAAACAAAAAAATAAAGTTTGGAAATAAATCCAAACTTTTTTCTATCTCCAAACCTCTTCAGCGATTTCTTTAACCAATTTAACTTTAGCCCATTGTTCCTCTTCAGTTATGATATTTCCTTCTTCCGTAGAAGAGAATCCACATTGTGGGCTTAAACATAGTTGTTCTTTTGCCACATATTTTTCGGCTTCTTGAATTCTTTTCTTAACCTCTTCTTTATCTTCAAGTTGTGCAAACTTTGAAGTAATCAATCCAAGAACGACTTTTTGATCTTTAATAAAACGAAGTGGACTGAAATCACCAGATCTTTCTGAATCATATTCTAAGAAAAATCCATCTATTTTACATTGACCAAATAAAGTTTTTGCGACAGGTTCATATCCACCTGATGAAAACCATGTCGATCTGAAGTTTCCACGACAAATATGCATTGTGATTGTCATATCTTCTGGCTTTGCCTCTAAGGCTAGATTGATCATGTCTACATATGATTTTGCGATTTTATCTAGATCAAGGCTTCTTTCCTTGTAGGCCTTTCGCTTATTGGCATCACAGAATTCTCCCCAAGATGTATCATCCAATTGTAGATATCTGCATCCAGCATCATAGAATGCACGGATAGCCTTCTGGTAAGCGTAGGCAATATCATGATATAACACATCCATATCTTCATAACGTTTGATTGGTGTATATTCTTCACTACGTACGCAACAAATCAAATGAAGCATAGAAGGAGATGGGATCGTCATCTTACAAAGCGTACCTTGTGCAATGCTATTTAAGTATTTGAAGTGTTCTAAAAATGGATGGTTACCAAAATCAATTTTATCTGTAATCTTTAATGTGGCTGCTTTAGGCTGATGCCCCTTAAAATGTACAGACCAATGATCAGCCTTAATTTCTTCTACACCTTCAAGATCGGCAAGAAAATCTAAATGCCAATATCTTCTTCTGAATTCTCCATCTGTAACGGCTTGAAGTCCGACTTCTTTTTCTTTTGCGACTAGTTCTTGGATGGCTTTATCTTCAACGGCCTTTAATTGCTTGGCATCAATGGTTCCATTCGCAAATTCTTCTCTAGCTTTTTTAAGGTAGTCTGGACGCAAAAAGCTACCGACTACATCATATTTGAATGGTGGTTGTACTGTCATAATTAAATTCCTCAACTTTCGATGGATTAAGTCTATCATATTTGTAGATTATAGAATAATTGAAATATTCTTTATATGGTTATAGTTAAAAACTATAATAAAAAAAGAAATCTGGAATTAACCCCAGACTTCTTCAGCGATTTCTTTAACCAATTTAACTTTAGCCCATTGCTCATCTTCTGTTAATTTGTTTCCAATTTCACATGACGCAAAACCACATTGTGGACTTAGACATAAGTTTTCTAATGGAACATATTGACTTGCTTCTTTAATACGAGCAATCACAGTTTCTTTGTCTTCTAATTTAGCGGATTTTGTCGTAACCAAACCAAGTACGACTTTTTTATCGGGTGTGACCTCTTTTAATGGTTCAAATCCACCAGAACGAGCATCATCAAATTCTAAGAAATAGGCATGAACATTTTCTTTCGCAAATAATGTTTTTGCGACGGCATCATAGGCACCACTTGAAGCATAAGTAGAGTGGAAATTACCACGACAAACATGTGTATTGATTACTAAATCTTCCGGTTTATCTTCGATTGCCAAATTATTGATACGCAAGAATAATTCTTGCACCTTTAATAATCCTTCTTGATCCGTTTGGAAAAATAATGGTGCTTTTTCATCTACTAACATACCCCATGAACAATCATCCAATTGAATGCAGCGACATCCTGCATCATATAATTGTTGGATCACAACTTTGTATCCATTCGCAATATCTTGAACTAATTCTTCTGTATCTTCATAATTTTTTTTCGTATTTTCCATCGCAAAAGGAAGAATCATTTGTTCTAAAAATTGGGCTGGAGCTGGAATGGTTTGTTTGGCAATGGTGTTTTCATCTTCAAATTGTTTCACAAATTTAAAATGTTCTACAAAAGGATGAATACCACTTACACCTACTTTTCCAGTAATATATGTATCATCAATCATGGCCGCTTCACCATGGAAGGGAAGACCTGTCTTCGTTGGTGTATGCGATACGCCATCAAATCCCCACATGAAATCTAAGTGCCATGTAGCACGTCTAAATTCACCATCTGTGATGACATGAAGTCCAGCTGCCTTTTCTTTTTGAATTAAATCTGTGATGCACTCATCTTCAACTTGCTTCAATTCTTCTTTTGAAATCTTCTTAGATTCATAATCTTTACGAGCCTGTTTAAGTTTTTCAGGTCTTAAAAAACTTCCGACTACATCATATTTATAAGGGCTTTGTACTGTCATAATAAAATTCCTCAACTTTCGTATGGATTAAGTCTATCATATTTGTAGACTATAGAATAATTGAAATATTCTTTAGGCTGTTATAGATAAAAGTTATAATAAAAGACCAATTTTACTTGGTCTTCTCAATATATTGAATTAAATGATTTAGATAGTTTTTTGACATATTGGATAAGACTCCATCACTAATATAGCCAATTTCCATGACTTCATCACTATCAAGTGGAATGGATACAATGTTATCTCCATTTAAATCCGTGCTTAAGATACCAGAAGAAATGGTATATCCGTCAAGTCCAATCAATAAGTTGAACAATGTGGCACGATCGCAAACTACAATACTCTTTTTAGATGGTTGCGTACTATGTAATTCTTCTGAAAAGTAAAATGAATTGTTGATTCCTTGTTCATAAGTTAAACGAGGATAGTTTTCTAAGTCTTCCATTTTCACTGTTCTTTTATTGGATAAAGGATTTGTCTTAGATACAAAGACATGAGGTCTAGCCTCAAATAGTTTTGTGAATGTTAAATGTTCTTTCTTTAAAATACTTTGAATCACTTCACGATTGAAATGAGAAAGATAAAGTATACCCAATTGACTACGATGATTTTTTACATCTTCAATAATATCGTATGTTCTTTGTTCTCTTAAAGAAAATTCATATTCACTTTGATTATACTCTTTGACTAAGGCAACAAATGCATTGACTACAAAGGCATAGTGTTGACTTGATATCGCAAATACCGTTCTTGCAGGAACAGTATTTTTATATTGCTCTTCAAGTAAGTTGGCTTGTTCAATGACTTGTCTAGCATAGCCTAAAAATTTTTCTCCTTGTTCAGAAAGTAGAATACCTTTGTTTGTACGAACAAATAAACAGATGGACATTTCTTCTTCTAGATCATGAATGGCTTTGGATAAAGATGGCTGCGAAATAAATAAGGCTTTGGCTGCGGAATTAAAAGATCCAGATTCAACAACCTGGATCACGTAGCGCAATTGTTGCAGCGTCATTAGTCAACAAGTGTGATTGTATCAATCACTTGAGGATTTCTAGGACGGTCATTGAATGTAGTAGGGGTCTTCGCAATTTTATCCACATTTTCCATACCTTCAATAACTTTTCCAAACGCAGCATATTCACCATCTAAATGAGGTGCATCTTGGTGCATAATGAAGAATTGACTTCCTGCACTATTTGGATCCATAGCACGAGCCATAGATAAAACTCCACGAGTGTGTTTTAAATCGTTTTTAAATCCATTGGATGCGAATTCACCATGAATTGTATAACCTGGACCACCAGTACCATTACCGATAGGGCATCCACCTTGAATCATAAATCCTTTGATAACACGGTGAAAAGTTAATCCGTTATAGAATTTCTTTTCAATTAGATTTAAAAAGCTTTGAACTGTTTCAGGAGCAATCTCAGGATATAACTCAGCTTTGATTTGATCTCCATTCTTCATTGTGATTAAAATATTTTTTGTTTCCATGTTTTAGTTTTCCTCTCTTATATATTGTATTGCGATACAACCAAGACCAGTATGTACGGCAATTACGGAACTAATATAGTTTATATGAATATTTTGTTCGGGTACACCCTTTTCGATAAAACAATTTTTAAAATGTTGGGCACCCTTTAAAAAATCAGAGTGAATAATATAAATATGTGTATGTTGAATATCAATATCATCGATGATTTGATCAATCGCATAGGCATCGGCTCTTTTTTCGGTACGAACCTTATTTAAAACATCAATTCTACCTTCTGTACTTTTATTAAGATGTAAGATAGGATAGATCTTTAATAAACCCGCAAGCGCTGCTGCCATGGGCGTTAATCTTCCTCCGCGTTTTAAATGTTGAAGATTTTTAACAAGAATCAATGAGTTTGATTCATCAATGGCAGGTTGAACGATATCTAATATTTCTTGTGAAGATTTATTTTCATCCACTAATCTCTTGATCCAAATCGCAACATGTTTTTCAAGTTCACACGTTGAATATATATCAATCACATGGACATTCATTTCAAGTTCACGTGCAATACTTTGCATGGTGCTCGCATTTGTGGATAGTCCATTTGTCAAAGGAACTGCAAATACGGTGTCATATTCTTTTTTTAGTTCTTCAAATAAGTCGTAGATTTTTTGGTAAGCAGCCATACTTGTTTTTGGCATTTTACCCTTAGCCAATTCGTTATATATATCTTGGGTAGAAATTTCTAATGTATCTTGATAGGTTGTTTCATCAATTGTGATCTGTAAAGGCAGCAAATAGATACCTAATTCTTTTGCCTGCTCAAAAGATAAATTGGAACCTGTATCTGTTACAACAGCAATTCTTTCCATTTAGAAGCCTCGAATCGTTTCGGCATCAATGTTTTTAATGATTTCAACCGCAAGTTTTACGGCATTGTCATAATCTTCTTCAGAACAAATGCCAAAAGAAGCATGCGCAAAACGAACAGGAATTCCAATGATAATGGTTGGTATGTTGTAGCGGTGTGTGATACCTGCATTGGTTCCTCCACCTTTTCTTACACTTTCTTGTACAGGGATATTTTTTTCATGCGCTAAATCAATCGCATAGCGCATAAAACGAGGACTTGTGATATAAGAACGGTCAAACCAACGTAACATTGGACCTTTTTTAAGAGCAGATTGAATCATGTAGTCTGGTTCAAAAGTATCATCACTTGGACATCCTTCAAAACAAATCGCTATATTTGGATGTAAGTTTTTAATGGCCGTATCCATACCTCTTTCGCCCACTTCTTCTTGTGTAGTTAATGTGGCTTCAATGTTGTGGTTTACATCTTTTAATTGGTGAAGTACATCCATGACGGCAGCACATCCAATACGACAATCAAAAGCTTTACCTAAGAAGATCTTATGAGCTTCATCATATTTACAAGTGACAGCAGGACACATGAAGTTACCCATAGAAATATGGAAATCTTCTTTCACTTCTGCAGCACTTGTAGCTCCTACATCAATAACTAGATCATCAAAATCTACTTTTCCATTACGCTTTGCTTCCGATAAGAAATGAACCGGTTGACTTGCGACAATACCAGATACTTTTTCACCCTTATCATTTAAAATCCAAACTTCGCCTGATACGATATTTTTTGGATCCCATCCACCAAGTGGTAAAAAGCGAATTGTACCATTTGGCTTGATAGCTTGTACAATAAAACCAACTTCATCGGCGTGTGCGTCCAAAAGAATGGTTGTCTTGTGTTCTTTATCTTGTTTAAAGTGCATATATGTATTACGCATTGTGTCATCATGAACTTCACAAATGTCTTTGACATCTTCCATGGCCAATTTAGATACTTCATCTTCCATGCCACTTGGCCCAAAGGCAGTTGAGAAGTCAAGAATTCGTTTTATTTTTGAATTCATATACATTTCCTCCATAAATTTGTTAATATTATAACACAGATACATGCTTGTGGATGTGATTCTAATCATTTGAATCAAATTGTATTTCGACAAAGGATTAGAAAAAATGTATCTTAGCCGAAAAGGAGATTTTTGAATGAAAAAATTAATGTCAAAACTACATTTTAGAAGCATATATAAAACAATCGTATTCACTTTAGTTTTATGCTTTGTATATAACATTGCCTATTTAACGATGAGTGCATCAACTATGAATGTCTATGTAAGACAAAGTTTAGAAGTTGTACTTAGCTTATTATCAAGTCTAAGCTTCTACTTTATTTGTACAAAGATTTGGAAAAAGAAAAACTTCTCATCTTCTGCGATTTTAAAAGTATTAATACTACAAGGTATTTATATCTTGATTGTGAGTGGAATTCTTTCAAATCTTGTGAATGTTTGTGCAAATAATACAGGCTTAATGTTAGTATTACAGCTTGTGAGTGCATTCTGTTTAGTTATGATGGTGCCATTTCAGTTGATTTTCTATTATGCCTTGATTCATGATAAAAATTTAAAGGAATTTATCCCGGCTGCCATAAAAAAACATCAGAAAGCGATGTTGAACTGGTATTGTACACTATTAATTTGTATTGTCATATTGGATACGATTTCAGGTGGTTTATTTAGTGCAGCCCAAGGCTTTAATGCCCAAAGCATTTTAGTGGGCTCTATGTATATGGGAAATCCCATGATGTCTTGGATGATGTATTTATTTTTAGGTGTAAGCTTTCAATCCAGTCTTGCATCTATGTTTACTTATTTATTTATGAACTTTTTAGTAGGCTTTTTCTATTGCGTTGCTGAACTTAATTATGTTTCTTATGTGGGAAGTCTTTTAGATGCAGATTAACGAATTGAAAATGACCAGTCGAAGATTGGGTCTTTTAGTAAAGATGAATATCTTAACAGTCGAAGATTTATTGAAATATTATCCTTTGCGTTATGATACCGTACAAACTTTGCCTTATACCGAGTGGAACGAAAAAGAGAATGTTGTTTTTCAAGGCTTGATTTGTTCAGCCGCACGAGTGATTCGTTTATCTAAGAATCGTTCGATGACTAAATTTAAAGTGATGTCATGGAATGAAGAATTAAATATTACTTTATTTAATCGTCCATGGCCATCGCAGTTTGGTTTTGGCAAGACCATTACAATTTATGGTCAATACCAAGGAAATAATAATGTATTAGCTTCTACTTATAATTTCAAACCTTTAGATCAACAATTAGGTTTACATCCTGTGTATCCATTGATTGAAGGTTTAAAACAATCAGATATTCAAGCCATTATGAAAGAGGCGCTTAAACATGTGGATGTAATGCCTCAAAGAGTACCTCAAAGATATATTGAGAAGTATAAGTTATTAGATATATCTACAGCTTATAAGTGGATTCATTTTCCAGAAAATGAAAAGCAACTGCATGCAGCTATTCGTACTTTAAAATATGAAGAGTTTTTGTGCTTTCAATGTGTTATGCAGTCGATGCATGAAAAGAAAGAAATCAAAACTAAAAAGGATTTTTCGATTTCTACTGTTAAGAATTGGATTTCAAATCTTCCTTTTGAATTAACGAAAGATCAGCTTTCTAGTATTGATGATATTCTATATGATTTAAAAAGTACAAATGTGATGTTTCGCCTTGTTCAAGGCGATGTTGGCTGTGGTAAGACGATTGTGGCACAAATCAGTATGTATGCCAATCAACTTGCAGGCTATCAATCGGCATTACTTGCACCTACTGAAATCTTGGCAAGACAGCATGTAAAGAATATGCATAAATTAGGTCTTGAAGCGACTTTATATGTTTCAAGTTTACCGTCTAAGGAAAAGAAAGAAATCTTAGAGAAACTTGAAAATGGCGAGCTTTTTAATGTGGTAGGAACACATGCTCTATTTCAAGAAAATGTAGTATTTCATAAATTAGGCCTTGTGATTGCGGATGAACAACAGCGTTTTGGGGTGAAACAAAGAAGGTCTTTGTTAGAAAAAGGAAAGTGTGTTGATTTTTTAATGATGTCCGCAACCCCGATTCCTAGAACTTATGCGCATTTCTTATATGGAGATATGGATATTAGTTCGATTCATACGATGCCTAAAGGAAGAAAGAGTGTTGTCACAAAATACTTTAAAACGGCAAGTATGGCACCTTGTTTAAAAGATGTTTTAAACTTTATTAAAGAGGGAAGACAATGCTATGTCGTATGTCCTGCAATCGAAGAAAATGATGAGTATAAGATGCGTAATGTGTTTGAAATTTACGAGGGTATGACAAAGACATTAAAGGATGTGCGAATTGGCTTGTTGCATGGAAAAATGACAAGTCAAGAAAAGGAAGAGACGATGGCTAAGTTTTCTAAGCATGAGTTAGATATTCTTGTTTCTACAACGGTTATTGAAGTTGGAATCGATGTGGCTAATGCGAGTGTGATGGTAGTCTATGATGCGCATCGTTTTGGCTTAAGTACATTACATCAGTTAAGAGGACGTGTAGCTCGTGATAATAAGCAAGGATATTGTTTTTTGTTGTCGGCATCCAGTGATCCGCAGGCAATCGAGCGCTTAAAAAAGATGGAAGAATTGAAGGATGGCTTTGAAGTATCAAATTATGATTTGCATATGCGCGGTCCAGGTGATATTTTAGGAATAAGACAAAGTGGTATGCCTTGTCTTGTGTTTGGTGATTTTGAAAAAGACCAGGCTATGATGGAAATGTGTATTCAAGATGCAAAAGAAATTATACAAGATCAAGTGGATGTAGATCTCTTGTTGTATATTTCGAATGCGATTGAAAATGCACAATATTTTGATTAGGAGACTCATGATGGATAAACAAAAGATAGAGAATAAATTCATATATTTTATCAGCCTACTAGGTATGGTAACAATTCTTGTTTTGATTGCTTATTTCTTCTTTTTGCGTAATGTTGAAGTGGATATTATGGATAATGCGCAATATACCTATGTTGGAGAAAATGGAAATGCAAGTGTTGTCGTGAGCGCAAAGCAGGGAGAATTGAATCAAAGAATGCAGGACTTTTTGGATTCAGTTAAATATGAGGTGAGTCCAAGTTCAGATTTATCCAATGGAGATACAATTCATGTTACGGCAACCTATGATGAGGCTTTGGCGAATCAATATCATTACAAGCCTAAAAGTGTTGAGGCGGATGTTGTCGTTGAAGGGCTTGCCAATCGTTATCTTTCTTTGAAAGATATTCCGAAAACACTGATTAAAGATGGTGAAAATGCAGCACTTGATTATGTGAAGGATAATCAGGATGAAATCTATGAATTGGATGGAAAAGAAGAAAAGACGCCAAGTCTTGATAAAATGAAAATTGTATATTCGGCATATTTAAAATCAAACCAAAAGAAGAACAGTGATCGTTTTGTGTATATTGTATCTATGAATTATTCGTCTGAAATTCTTTATTATATGGTGTGTATACCAAATATCAATGATTCTAATGAAATTGATACACATAACATATATGGAGAAAAAGCCTACTTAACGCAGGAAGAATTGGATGGTAAAGATTTTAATGGGTATGTAGATCGTGTCTATTCATCGAAATATCAAATTGAACAAAAAAAATAAAGAAGTCGTTGACTTCTTTATTTTAGTTTATTCATCAATTCATCAAAATCAGGTTTTTCGATTTCATGAAATTCAATTGTAACGCTATCATTATCTTTATAGCGTGGAATTAAATGAACATGGAAATGATTTACGCTTTGTCCAGCTGCTTCATGTACATTGCTTAAGATGTTGATGCCATCACAATGTAAAGCTTGTTCTAATTTATTGGCAAGTTTACTCGCAACTTCAAAAACATGGTTTCTTGTTTCATCTGGACAATCTAGAAATGAATCGCAATGTTCTTTAGGAACAACAAGTGTGTGTCCATAAGAAGTTGGATTGATGTCTAGAAACGCAATGACACTTTCATCTTCATAAATTTTATTGCTTGGAATTTCGCCCTTGGCGATCATACAAAAAATACACATAAGTAAAAATCCTCCTTATTAAAAATAATACATCGTTTTGGAAAAAATGAAAAGCCAGACTAAGGGGGTGTCTGGCTCTTCAATAAGGGGATAGAAAATAGTATGAATACCATTGACTGATTTCATACCGGCAAGGTCTTCAAACTCCTTGCTTGTAAAGAAGTATACCATAAGTTGTGTCAAATAAAATGTGAAAAGTGTGGGAAAATATGTGATATTTCAACAATGTAGTGTTTAGGCCCCACTTTTGATGATTTTTTGTCTCAATTTATAAAAATGTATGAGTTTGCAAGAGTTAAAAATGGGAAAATTTGGTTTTTTCTTGAAATATAAATATTGACAACTAGTTTTATGCTATAATGTAAACTAAGCGGAGGTTTTGAGATGATTGTAAAAACCATTCATGAAATAACGAATATGATGCATGCAAGTGTGCATGGTGATATTGATGATACAAAAAAGATTCATGGTGTTGTGATTGATTCACGACAAGTGACAAAAGATGTTTTATATGTACCTATTATTGGTCAAAGAGTGGATGGACATACGTTTGCCAAACAAACAATCGAAGATGGTGCTTTGATTAGTTTGTGGCAAAAGGATCATGTCCCATATCCAGATTTTCCTGTTATTTTAGTAGATGATACATTAAAAGCTATGCAGGATCTTTCAAAAGCTTATTTGGATGAGTTACATCCTTTAGTGATTGGGGTAACGGGTTCAAATGGTAAAACAAGTTGTAAGGATATGTTATATAGTATTTTTTCACAAGAGAAGAGAACACAGAAAACGTTGGGAAACCGCAATAGCGAGATAGGACTTCCTTTAACGATATTTGATTTTGATGAAGATATTGAAGTGGCTATTTTAGAAATGGGTATGGAAAATAAGGGTGAAATTACACAATTAACTTCCATTGCACAACCGGATATTTCTGTCATTACTTCAATTGGTTCGGCTCATATGGAAAATTTGGGTGGAAAATTACAGATTGCCCAGGCTAAATGTGAAATCTTAGAGGGTACAAAAGAAAATGGATTGTTCCTTTATAATTATGAAAGTAAAGAAATCCAAGAAGTACTTCCTACTTTAGATACAGAAAATAAAAAGGTTGTATCTTTTGGTCAAGGCGGCGATATTTCAATCACAAGTGATATTGAATATGATAAAGAAGGCATTGTATTTAATTGTAATATTTTAGATGCACCCGTACATTTGCGTGCATTTGGAGAATTTCAGGCAATGAACGCATTGCCGTGTATCTATATTGCCAAAGCTTGTCATTTAAAAGAAGATTCGATTTTAAATGGATTGAAAATTTTAGAAATGACAAAGATGCGTACGCAATTGATTCCAGTAAAAAATGCCTATATTCTAGATGATACATATAAATCAAATCCAGAAAGTGCTAAAGCCGCCATTGATACATTAATGGAACTTTCGGCTCGTAAACATATTGCCATTTTATCAGATATGTTAGATCTTGGCAGCGAAGAAAAACAAATGCATTATGATGTGGGTGTTTATGCCAAAGAAAAAGGAGTGGACGAATTATATTGTACAGGTCCTCTTTCAAAAGAAACGGCTGAAGGCTTTAATGGTAAATGGTATGAAACTAAAGATGAGATATATGAAGCTTGTAAGCCTTTATTAGAAGAAGATTGTGTGATTATGATCAAAGGATCAAGAGCAATGCAAATGGATACATTAGTAGATGCATTTAGGGGGAAAAACAATGAGTAAATTACGTTTAGGTGTCGTATTTGGGGGACAAAGTAGTGAATATTCTGTTTCATTACATTCAACTGGTTCCTTTTTACGTCAAATTCATGCAGATAACTATGAAATGACTTTAATCGGTATTAATAAAAATGGACATTTCTATTTATACAATGGAGATGTGGATTCTATTGAACATGATACATGGGAAAATGAAGAATCTTGTGTGTCTTGTGCATGGGTAAATGGGGGAATTATGCCATTAGATGGTTCAAACAAAGTGATTGAACTTGATTGTGTATTCCCTGTACTACATGGTAAAAATGGTGAGGATGGATTGATTCAAGGTTTACTTGAATTGATGAATATTCATTATGTAGGTTGCGATGTTATGTCAAGTGCTATGTCAATGGATAAAGAAATTATGCATATTTTATGTAAAGAAGCCAATATTCCTTGTGCGGACTACATTTGTTTATATGCCAATCGAGAAAATCCAACATTTGAACAAATTCAAGAAGAGATTGCATTGCCATGGATCGTTAAACCATGTAATGCAGGAAGTAGCTATGGTGTACATTTTGTCAACAATAAAGAAGAATTTGAAAGTGCATGTAAAGATGCATTCTTCTATGATGGTAGAGGTAAGATCTTAGTCGAAAAAGTGATTAAAGGCTTTGAGATTGGTTGTGCTGTTATGGGAAATGAAGAAATCTTTACAGGATCAGTCGATGAAATTGAAATCACAGGTGGATTCTTCGATTTTGAAGGAAAATATGAAATGAAAGGAGCCGCTATTTATTGTCCGGCTCGTATTGATGAAAAAACATTTAAAGAAGCTCAAGAATTAGCTCGCAAAACATATATCGCAATGAATTGCTGCGGAATGGCACGTGTAGATATGTTTGTGACAGAAGATAAAGAAGTAATCTTGAATGAATTGAATACAATTCCTGGATTAACAGCAACTTCTCGTTATCCTTCTATGATGAAAGAAGCAGGAATTGAATTTGCGGATTTAATTGACAAGCTAGTTGAACTAGCTATGCAAAGGACAATTGGAGCATGCTAGAAGCTTATAGCAGGGCTTGGACTGAAATTGATTATGATGCAATCAGTCATAATGTGAATGAGGTTCGAAAGCTTGTAAAAAACACAAAAATCATGGGTATTGTGAAAGCCAATGCGTATGGCTTAGGTGATATCGCATGTGCTAAGGCTCTACAAAAATGTGGTGTGGACTATTTTGGAGTTTCAAGTATTGATGAAGCTTTAAATCTTAGAAATGCAGGAATTCAAGATAACATCCTGATTTTAGGATATACACCAAGCATGCATTTTCATTATCTTCATGAACAGAACATTGTCCAATCTTTAGTATCGATTGAATATGCTCGAGAATTAAATGCGTATGCCAAAGCGAATGGAGTAAAAATTCGTTGCCATTGTAAAGTGGATACAGGTATGTGCAGAACGGGTGTTGTATATCAAGAACAAGATAAACATATTGAGGATATTTATGAAGAGTATCGCTTAGAAAATTTATGTGTGGAAGGAATCTTCTCACATTTTCCAGTGAGTGATTGTCTAGATGAAGATTGTACTGAATTCACAAAAAAACAAATTCAATTATTTGATGAAGTGATTGATTTATTAAAATCACAAGGTATTAATCCGGGTATTCGTCATCTTCAAAATAGCTATGGAATCTTGAATTATCCAGAACTAGAATATGAATATTGTAGACCTGGCCTATTATATATGGGTGTTACGAGTGATGATCATATTGAAATCAAGACAAATCCGGATTTTATTCCAATCATGTCTATGTATGCCAATGTGAGTTTAGTGAAATGGATCTATCCAGGTCAAAGTGTAAGTTATGGTCGTCATTTTATAGCTGAAAAGCCAACAAAAGTTGCGACTATGAGTATTGGTTATGCGGATGGATTGCCTCGTTTATTATCCAATCAAGGATTTGAAGTATTAGTACACGGTCAAAGATGTAAGGTGATTGGTAACTTGTGCATGGATCAATGTATGATCGATGTTACAGATGTAGAAGATGTTAAAGAAGGCGATGAGGTATGCATCGTTGGTCGTCAAGGAGATGAAGTCGTTACTGTGGATCAAATTAGTCGTATGGCTAAGACCATCAACAATGAAACATTAACTTCAATTTCTTCGCGTGTACCTAGATTAAAGGTGCGCTCATGAAAAGACAGTATGCATCGATAGATATTATGCGTTATGTTTCTGCATTATTAGTTGTATGTATTCATACATTTCCATTTTTAGAAATATCAGAAACATTTAATACGTATTTTATTCATACTGTTTGTCGTTTGGCCGTTCCATTTTTCTTCACAACAAGTGGTTTTTTCTTCTTTAGAAATTATGACTTGGAAAATGAAGATGTGAATGATGCTCGTTTAAAGAAAGCGTTGATTCGTTTGTTTAGAATCTATTTGATTTGGACAATTATCTATTTGCCATATACGATTTTTGATTATACGCACAATGGCTTTCATATAACGTATTTATTCACATACGTAAGAGATTTTATCTTTAATGGAAGTTATTATCACTTATGGTTTTTGCCAGCCTTAATATTGGCGGATGTGATTGTATATTATCTATATAAGAAAAAAGGTTTAAAGTTTACTTTGATTACTACATTTGTATTATATGTTGTAGGGTATTTAATTAACGTGTATACACCAGTATGGGAAAGTTTACCTTATATTTCTTTCTTATTTGGATTCTTTACGAAAGCATTATCAACCGCAAGAAATGGAATTTTCTTTGGTCCTATGTTTATTGCGATTGGCTTGTTACTTTCAAGAACGCGTCGTTTACCTAAAAAGGTAAGTTTACTTGGTTTCTTGATTAGTTTTGTATTCTTGTTTTGTGAAGTAGCTTTATATCGTCATTTTAATATTTTGCGCGATCTAACAAGTATGTATATTTGTTTAGTTCCAGCTGTATATTTCTTAGTGAATTATTTGTTGAAGGTCAATATTCCATATCGTAAAATGTTTACAATTTTGCGCCACGATTCATTGATGATTTATACTTCACATATTTTGTTTGCGAAAATCTTCTTAGCTTTGATGCCCCATGCTCATTTAGTTGTTTATTTCTTAACTTTGGCATGTGCACAATGTCTAGCTGGTTTTGTGACTCGTTATCAGGATCAATATCCGATATTAAAAAAATTACTGTAAGCTTATGATTCGATTATTTCAAGTGAAATGTGCGAGTGAAAATGAAATTGAAGCACAGATCTTAAAAAAACTGCGAATCCGTAAAGAAGACCTTTTGCAGTGGCACGTACATAGAAAAAGTGTGGACGCACGTCACCAGAAGGTCTTATTTTCGTATGTCGTAGATTGTAAAGTAAACAATGAAAAGAGACTTTTAAAGCTAAAAGATGTTTTACCAACGCCTGATGAAACATATCATCCTGTAAAAAGTGGCGAACATACTTTAACAGGACGTCCTGTTGTGGTTGGTTTTGGACCTGCAGGTATGTTTGCGGCATTGATTCTTGCACAAGCCGGCTATAAACCTATTATTTTGGAAAGAGGCTCTAAGGTGGATGTTCGTAAACAAAAGGTAGATACGTTCTGGGAAAGTGGAAAGTTGGATGAAGAGTGTAATGTTCAATTTGGTGAAGGTGGTGCTGGTGCTTTTAGTGATGGAAAGCTAACGACAAGATCAAAGGATTCCTTGTGTCGTAAAGTATTAGAAGAGCTTGTATCTTTTGGTGCCAAATCTGACATATTAATTGATCAGCATCCACATATTGGAACAGATGCCTTCTTATCTATTATTAAGCATTGTCGTGAAGAAATTGAACGATTGGGGGGAACTTTCTATTTTGATACGAAATTAGAGGATATCAAGGTAGAGGATGGTACCTTGAAACAAATCTATTTCAATCGTCAATGGACGGATTGTAATGCCTTAATTTTGGCAACAGGCCACAGTGCAAGTGATACCATTTTAATGCTTCATCAGCGTGGTATCCATGTTGAAAATAAACCTTTTGCGGTAGGCGTGCGTATTGAACATAAACAAAAATATATCAATGAAGCCATGTTGCATGAATATAGTCAGGATGAAAGATTGATTCCGGCACGTTATCAATTAACATACACAGCTTCCAATTCAAAGGGTGTATACACATTCTGTATGTGTCCAGGTGGATATGTTATTCCTAGTTCATGTCAAAAAGAACAATTGGTTGTGAATGGTATGTCTTATGCGAGTCGTAGTGGAGAAAATGCCAATAGTGCCTTGTTAGTACAAATTAATGACTCCGATTATGGAAATGAATTATTTGCAGGATTAAAATATCAGGAAGACTTAGAAAAAAAAGCATTCCAGATGGGACATGATTATAAGGCTTGTGTGCAATTGGCTAAGGATTATTTAGAAAATAAAGTATCCAATCAATTTGAGTCCGTGTTACCAACGTATTTTATTGGAACAACCTTCTGTGATTTGAATGATTTATTCTCTAATGAGGTAAATCTAGCTTTGCATGAGGCTTTAGTGCATTTTGAAAAGAAGGTACCAGGCTTTGTATCCAATGGCGCTATACTTAGTGCAGTGGAATCAAGAAGTAGCAGCAGTGTACGTTTGGTTCGTGATAAAGCTTGTGTTTCAAATATTCAAGGCTTATATCCAAGTGGAGAAGGCAGTGGATATGCGGGTGGCATTATGACAAGTGCTATTGATGGTATTCGTTGTGCTGAGCATTTGATTCAATTTTAT
>ERZ1024483.178-NODE-178-length-20280-cov-8.580964_pt1 | contig 20280 bp, 17 predicted proteins | sample MGYA00520799_ERZ1024483 | MGnify/ENA primary metagenome ERZ1024483 (study PRJEB33242, sample SAMEA3444315) | Homo sapiens | biome: Host associated; feature: Gastrointestinal tract; material: Stool | place: Uganda | collected 2011-01-01 ...
CTCACGTGGCGTTCGTTCATCTGGGGCATGCTGGTATGCCACCAGTCATTCTATGCCCGCACAGACATAGCCCGTGAGATTCATTATGATCTGCACTACCGTTATTCGGCAGATGTAGACTGGTGCATCCGCATCATGCGAGAGTCAGCGCGCCGCAAGTTGCCGTTGCGCAATGTCCATGCCGTCCTCACCTATTTTCTGGATGGCGGCATGACCACGCAGAACCACAAAGCCTCCCTAAAGGAGCGTTTTCAGGTGATGCGCACCCATTACGGCCTTCTTCCCACCCTTGCAGTTCATGCCTGGTTCGTGATAAGAGGGGCTGTAAAAAGGTAAAAAAGTAAAAAGGTAAAAAGGGGCTTTAAAAGGTAAAAAGGTAAAAAAAGCCTTTCCCCCTTTGCGCCCCCGTTCCCAGCGATTCCATCGCTGGTCCCTCAAGTCTTGAAAAATAGCCCCTGGTGTTTTTGCATCAGGGGCTTTTAACTTTACGGGGGACCAGCGATGGAATCGCTGGGAACGGGGGCGAACGGGGGCGAACGGGGGCGAACGGGGACGAACGGGGGGTAGCCCTTTTATACCCTTTTATTTTTTTACCTTTAAAAGCCCTTCAGGTCGGTGATGACGGCCTGGGTGTAGGCTCTTATCTGAGATTCTGAAAGATCGCTGATATGCTCGGGAGCGAGGGCGGCGATGTACTGGCGGGTCTCCATCTCTATCATCGTGGCGATAGGGAGGAGCTTGTGGGCTGTCTTGCCGATGGCTTCTATTGATAACTCGCCATCTGTTGCCTGCTGGAGGTTCTGGAGATGGGATGACAACTCCTGCTTGACGGTGCTGAGTATCTCGGCTTCTGCCTCCGGATCGCCTTCTGCAAAGGTCAGGAGGGCTGCAAAACGGGAATTCTTATTGGCTTCCTCTGCAATATCCTCTGTTTCCTCTGCAATATCTTCTGTTTCTGATGCAGTATCCTCTGTATCTGATGCGGTATCCTCTGTATCCTCTGCTATATCCTCCGCTGCTGATGCAGCATCCTCCAAACCGAGGATTTCTTTCAGTTTCTCTGTGCTGAACGGCTTGAAGAGGCAATCGTCGAAACCGGCTTCTTTCAACTCTCTGATGATGCTGGCATCGTGGGCGGTCATCGCTACTACCTTCATGTGGCTGTGGTTGATGTGCTGAATCATCCTGATGCCGTTCATCTCGGGCATTTCGATGTCCATCATCATCAGCGCTGGATGCTCGTTGTGGAGCACGGTGAGCGCCTCGGCTACATGCAGACAGGCAAAGACTTGCCAACTGTCGCCTACCAGCTTCTTCAGCATCTCCTGAAGCAGACGGAGCTGCAACGGGTCGTCATCGAGCAGCAGTATCTTGTGATTTTCGAAATGGGGCTTGGCTGGGGTGAGTGGCTTCTGCTCTTCTGCCTCTTCTGCAGCAGGAGCGGTACCTAAGGCAAGCGGAATGGTGACGGTGAAGGTGCTGCCCTTGTCCTTGACGGATTCCAGACGCAGGGTGCCCTGGAGCAGATTGACCAGTTCCTGGGTGATGTTCAGTCCGAGGCCGGTGCCCTCGATGCCCTGGGCACTCTTCAGACGGGTAAACGCCTGGAACACCTTCTGGCGCTCTTCGGTGGTCATGCCCTTGCCGGTATCCCTTACCGAGAAGGTGAGGAGGTGCTGGGGGCTGATGGCTGCCTGGATGGTGACGCTGCCCTCATCGGTATACTTGATGGCATTGCTCACCAGGTTGTTGAGTATCTGACGGATACGGAAGGAATCGGCACGGTAGTAGGTCTGCTGACTGCTGATTCCATCGAGCTCCAGATGCAGTTGCAAGCCCTTCTCACGGCTCAAGATCTGCATCTCTCCGGCACACTGGCGGAACATGTCGGCAGGCGAGAAATCTACCGGGTTCAGCTTCATCAGTCCGTTTTCCAACTGGTGATAATCGAGCAGGGCGGCAACGAGCCGGGAGAGATGGGTGGCAGAACCCTTGATGCTGTTGAGGCAGGAGATGCCCTGCGGGTTGTCGACATAATCTTTCATCAGGTCGATGAAGCCCGAGATGCTGGCAGCCGGAGCCTTGATATCGTGGGTGATGGTGAGGAGCAGGCGTTCGCGCTGGTTCATGATGCGCTTGATTTCCTCGTTGGCCTCTTCGAGATTCTCGCGGTAGATGCGTTCCTTTTGGGTATCGCGGTAGATGTAATAGACGAGGATGACGGCGGCTGCGATGGCTACGACGGCAAGCAGACCTATCTGCCAGAGCAGATTCTGGCGCGCCTGCATCGCCTGGTTGATAGCCTGCTGCATCGACTGACGTTCGCGCTGGTGGATATCGTTGAGCTGCTGGGAGGAGCGCAGGGCGAGGCGGGCATTGGTTATCTGCAGGTCTCTCACCTCGCGGTTGATGGCTTCGTGGTTATCGCGCGTAGACTGCTTCTCCTTGCGGTCAATCTGTTTTAGGATATTGGCTACGTTTTCGGCTACGTTGACCGGGGTAGAGAGGGTATCGGTGATAGCCTGGTTGCTGTCGCGTCTGATGCTGAGGGTTTCGGCATGCTCCTTTCTGAAGGCATCGGCAAGACGGCGGAAGAAGCCCTTGCGGGTTTTCATCACCTCTACGGTGGTGTTCTTTGCCACATGGGTCTTGGGTGCCTTGGAATGCACGACAACGGAATCTTCGCCACTGTTGAGGCTGTTCATCTTCTCGTGCAGATAGTTGTGGGATGACTTGCCCTGCATGGCGCGGGTAAGCTGTTGCAGATTGGCCTGTTCCTCCTTGAGCAGGCTGGACATGGTGCTGTCGGCTGCCTGGCGCTTTTCGATATAGTCGCGGGTAGCCTGGTTGATAGCGAGCACGGCTGTGGTGTTGCGATATACCAACCCTATCGCCAGAATCAGTACGATGGCGACGATGATGTAACCCAGGGCTACCTTGAAAGGAACGTTTGTTTTCTGCATCTTCTAATCTTTTTGAGTTTTTGAGTCTTTTTGCTTGTGCGTGCAAAGATAATCAAAAATGCGATATAAACCAACGAAAACAGGAGATAAATGCCAAAATCTGGTCATCTATCTCCTGTTTCATTGAAAGCGACGCGTAATTACTATTTTCTGAAGGTGGATTTATTCTGCTACGGTTGAATCCACTGTTGTTGCTGGTGCCTCTGCTGGTGTTTCAACAGGTGTTGCTGTTGTGTCGGCTGGCGCTACTGTGTCTACTGGTTCTGAACCTGCAACGTTTACCATTCTGTTACCTGCAAATACATTGCTAACTGATACCATTGCTACTGCTGCGATAACTGCAAATACTAACTTTTTCATAATTCTTTTGTTTTTTAATTGTGAATATTATTTTGTTTATTAATTCTCTTGCTGAACTCATTTGCGAGTTCACTGAATAATATTACAATAGGCGTGCCAGAAAATGACGGAATTGGTTAAGTATCTGATAATCAGGATAAATGATGTTTTGTGCCAAAAATGGGATGTGGGGAAAGTGGGGAAAAGGTGTAGAAAAATTCCCCAATATAGTGTGGAATATATTGGGGAATCGGGGTGTGGCATGTTTACTCCATGCCGTATTTCTTCATTTTGTTGTAGAGTGTCTTGCGGTCGATGGCAAGCAGTTGGGCTGCCTTGCTCTTGTTGCCGTGGGTGGCTCTCAGGGCAGCGGCGATGCTCTCCTGTTCCGACTGTTCGCTGTGCAGCTGCATATTGAGCGATCGGGCGGTGGAGGTCTGTGCCATCGTCTTCTCCAGTTCCTGGGCACCGATATACTTGCCACGGGTGAGCAGGGTGGCGCGCTTCATCACATTGTTCAGTTCGCGCAGGTTGCCCGGCCAGTCGTATAAGGCAATGATTTCGGAGGCTTTGGCATCCAGTCCGAGCACATTCTTGCCCAGTTCCTGGTTGGCGTGGCGGATAAAGAGGTTGGCAAAGAGGAAGATATCGGCACCTCTGTCCTTGAGGGCAGGCATGTAGATGGTAAACTCGTTGATGCGGTGATAGAGGTCCTCTCTGAACTTTCCTTCGGCTACCGCCTGCGCCAGATTCTCGTTGGTGGCACAGATGAGTCGGATATCCACATCAATCTCCTGCGTGCTGCCCAGCGGACGGATTTTTCTCTCCTGCAAGGCTCTGAGGAGCTGCACCTGTACTTCGTAGTTGAGGTTTCCCATCTCATCGAGGAAAACCGTTCCGCCGTTAGCTATCTCGAAGGCGCCCTTCTTATCCTGTTCGGCTCCGGTAAAGGCACCCTTCTTATATCCGAAGAATTCAGATGCCGCCACCTCCTTAGGAATGGCGCCGCAGTCGATGGCATAGAAAGGTTTGTCCTTGCGCAGACTCTGTTCGTGGATGCTGCGCGCCACATATTCCTTTCCGGTGCCGCTGGCTCCGAGAATGAGCACTGACATCGGGGTAGGGGCAACTAGCGAAACGAACTCGTAGAGCTGTTTGGAAGCCTCGCTTTCACCTTTTATATATCTAGGCACCTCCGTAGCATCCTGCTGCTCTTCTTCGGACGCATCCTGCACGGATTCCGCACGCTGAGGGGCAGCAACCGCAGAAGCAGCCGACTGGATAGCCTCACGGATTTTCTCTAAGAGGATTTCGGGATGGAAGGGTTTAGCCACGTAATCGGTAGCACCCGATTTCATGGCACATACAGCATTCTGAACCTCTGCATAGCTAGTCATTACGATAAAAGGCAGGTGGGCATCGGATTTTCTGATATGCTGGAGCAATACCAGTCCGTCATGGTCGGGCAGGCGCAGGTCGGAAAGAACCAGATGGAATGCATCGCCCGCCCCCATCGCTTTGATGGCAGCGCCTACGGATGTTACCCTTTCCACATCGAATCCTTTCTTTTTGAGCCAAGTCTGTATCATTGTTCCGAATGCCAAATCGTCTTCTACAATCAATATCCTCTTCATGATGTTCTGTTTTATCCTCTTCTAAAATATCGTTATATATAACTTTGTGCAAAGGTACGGAAAAGTTGTATGGAAAGCTATTTAATTCACATTATTTAGCAATAAAACCGACTAAAATTCTACAAACCCTGTTCTATTATCTTATTTTTAGTGAAAAGAACAATTGTTTTCGGATAAAAGCATGCTAGTTGCTTTATTTTTTATATCTTTGCAAAGAAAAATAAGATTTAAAGTCATGAATCCGATAGTACAAACCATCATATTGTCAGCTTCGGCGGTGCGCATGTTGCCGCATATCGCTCTGTATCTGCTCCATAAGAAGGAGATAGATGCCGACCTGCTGAAGGTGCAGGACAGGAAGCCTACGGTGCTCAATCTGATTAAGGCATGCACCCGCGAAAGGAGTTTCCGCAATCTGTTTTATTACCGCATGGGCGAATACCGTTCGGTTTTCATCAGCTGGCTGTTGCCACCCGAGCGCACGATGACCATCTGGTGCCCGCATATCGGGAAGGGAGCGCATCTGGAGCACAGTTATGCCACCTATCTCAACGCAGAAAGCATAGGCGATGACTTCTACTGTCTGCAGATGGTGACGCTGGGCAACGGCAAGGGCGGCAGGCCTACCATCGGAAATGACGTGAAGATTTATACCGGAGCAACGGTCTTCGGCGGCATCCATATCGGCAACCACGTGACGATAGGAGCCGGTGCCGTGGTATTCCAGGATATCCCCGACGGGGCTACCGTGGTAGGGAATCCGGGGAGAATCATTCAGAAATAATCAATTTAAAGATAGAAAATATGAACTATGCATTGATCATAGCCGGAGGTTCTGGCAATAGAATGGGACAGGACATCCCAAAGCAGTTTATGCATGTAGACAACTGTCCTATCATCATCCATACGATGATGGCTTTTCAGAAGCATCCTGATATCCAGGGTATCGCTGTGGTATGTCTGGCAGGCTGGGAAACGGTGCTGCAGTCGTATGCCAACCAGTTCTGCATTACCAAACTGAAATGGATATTCCCTGGCGGCAATAACGGTCAGGAGTCTATCCACAATGGTATCTATGGCTTGAAAGAAGCGGGATGCGGTGATGACGACCTGGTGCTGGTACATGACGCCGTGCGCCCACTCTTGTCGCAGGACATCATCTCATCCAATATCGCCATCTGCCAGAAGTATGGCTATGCCATTACGGGTATCAAATGTAGAGAGGCTATCCTGGAGAGCGAAGATGGTTTCACGACCAACACCAGTATTCCGCGCGACAAACTGATCCGTACGCAGACTCCCCAGACCTTCCGTTTGGGCAATCTGATAGCTTCCCACGAAGAGGCTAAGGAGAAGGGTATCACCAATTCGGTGGCATCCTGTACGCTGATGGCAGAACTGGGAGGCAGACAGATGCATATCGTGCCTGGTTCAGAGAAGAACATCAAGATAACCACCGTAGAGGATCTGGAGATACTGAAGGCTCTGATGAAGGTTCAGCCTGAGGCTTGGTTAAAATAAACATGTTATGATAGGAAATTCACCATATAAGGAAGATATTGCGCGCCTTTTCAGGGAAGGTCTGGATTTGGAGCGCCTGCATGGCAAGACCATTCTTGTAGCTGGGGCTACAGGACTGTTAGGAGGCTGTGTGGTTGATGTGCTGATGCAGAATCCTGTCCGGTGCTACAAGGTGATAGCTGCCGGCAGAAACAAGGAACGTGCCCGACAGAAGTTTGCCGCCTATTGGGAGGATGAGTCTTTCTTCTTTGCAGAGATTGACGTTACCCAGCCTGTCATCAAGAGTATGGACAGGATGATAGAGGAACCAGTATATGATGAGTTGGCTGAGGGTGCGGATTACATCATCGATGCAGCCAGCAATGCGAGTCCTAACTTCTTTAAGCAGAACCCTGTAGAGGTGATGAAGGCAAACATCAACGGTGTATCCAACCTGCTGGAATATGGATTGAGTCATCGCATGAAGCGCATGGTTTATATCTCTTCGGGCGAAATCTATGGTGAGGGCGACGGTTCCGAATTTAGCGAGAAGAGCAGCGGATATGTGGATTGTGCCTCGGTGCGTGCCTGTTATCCGTCATCGAAGCGTGCTGCCGAGACGCTCTGCATGGCATACGGAGCAGAATATGATGCCGATGTGGTGATAGCCAGACTGAGTCATACCTATGGTCCGGGCTTTACGGAGAGTGACAATAGGGTTTATGCCCAGTTTATCCGCAATGTTCTGAAGGGTGAGGATATCGTCCTGAAGAGTAAGGGTGAGGCTTTCCGCTCTTGGCTCTATGTGGTAGATGCCGCCCACGCCATCTTGCGCCTCCTGCTGGATGGAGAGAAGGGAAATGCCTATAATGTGGCTCATTCAGAATCGAATATCTCCATCCGCCAACTGGCAGAGCTGATAGCCCGGAAAGCGGATAGAAAGGTGGTGTTTGATATTCCTGAGGCGGATGCGCAGCAGGGCAATACCACGCCAATTACCAAGGCTACCTTCAATACGGATAAGCTCAAGGCTTTAGGCTGGAAACCGCTCTTTGATGTAGAAGAAGGTTTCGAACATACCTTGCAGGAAGTGAGGGAAGGCTAAAGCTTTCTTTTAATCTCATCCCACGTTTCCCTCTTTTCCATGTTCAGATAGTAGCGAAGGTGCTTTTCTACTCTCTGCTCTACTGGCGGGAACTTCATATAGTCGCCAAAGAAGTGGCGCAGATAGGTATCTGCCTGTTCTGGCAGCAAGACGGTGGTATCCTCGAACGGGAATTCCTTTCCCTTGCCCAGCCATTCCTTCGGGAAAATCTCTTTATAATGATAGGAACCCGTATTCACCAATACGTTCTTCGCCTTATCGAAGTCATATCGGTGACTCATCTCGTCCATCTGCTGAATGAGGCGGTGGCGCATCTTGCTCCGGCAGAAGAAGGCGAGCGTCTTGATGGCAAAGCGGCCCCAGGTTTCCTTGTGCAGGAGCAGGGAGATGTACTCAATGAAAGTATTGTGGGTGGTTACGGCGTTCAGACGGTTGATGGTCTTGGAGTATTTGCGATACAGCGCCTTCGCCGTTTCCAGGTCATCGTCGGTAGCATCAAGAGGGAAGATATCTACGTAAAGTCCGATGATGCAGGGACGCTCCTTCTCCTCGATAAGGGTGGTTTCGCGATTCACGAGTTTGGAGAAATACAGAGGGTATGACTCGTTGTTGTAGGGAGTTACTACCTCGTATTTGCCAAAGTCTTCATGCTTGGCGATTTCGAGCAGACGGTCGTAGTCGGGGCGTGGCATCAGTACGTCGATGTCATCGTCCCAGGGAATCATTCCGTGGTGACGGGCGGCTCCGATGGCGGTGCCGGCACAACAGTAATATCTGAGGTGATACTTGTTGCAGATTTCGATGAAAGCCTTCAATATATCGAGTATTGTGGCGTTCCATTCCTTCTTGATGTTCTTAATATCCATACTTTTTCTGTTTTACGGCTGCAAAAGTAAGCAAAAAGTTTTGAACTTCAAACTATTTATGCTACTTTTGCATTCTAAAAAGTAAAAACAAGTAATATTCCATATTTATCAGATAGAAACGATGGCAGAATCATTAAAGGAAAAAACCGCCAAGGGATTGTTCTGGGGAGCGATGAACAGTGGCTCTACCCAGGTACTCAATATCCTCTTTGGCATCTTTTTGGCGCGTTTGTTGTCGCCAGCCGATTATGGTATCATCGGCATCCTCACCATATTCACCCTGATAGCGGGCAATCTGCAGAGTAGCGGTTTTACCCAGGCGCTGGTGAATATCCGGAAACCCACCGACAACGATTATAACTCGGTGTTCTGGTTTAATGTCCTGGTGAGTCTTACCATGTATGTGGTGCTCTTTTTCTGTGCACCGCTGATAGCAGATTTCTTCCATCAGCCTTGTCTCACCGCGCTGTCGCGCTTCGTGTTCCTGAGTTTCTTCATCTCTTCGTTTGGCATCGCCCAGAACGGATATATGATGAAGAACATGATGAACAAGGAGATAACCATCGTAAATTTCATGGCTCTGATCAGTTCGAATGTCGTGGGACTGGTACTGGCATTTAACGGCATGGCCTACTGGAGTCTTGCCTGGCAGCAGGTTATCTTCATCCTCGTATTGAATATCGGAAGATATTATTATACGGGATGGCGCCCGAACTTTCATATCGATTTCGGACCGGTGAGGAAGATGTTCGGATTCAGCGTGAAACTTTTGGTGACGAATATCATCAATACGGTGAGCAACAATGTGTTGACCTTTGTCTTCGGTCGATTCTATCCGATTAATGATGTGGGAAACTACAGTCAGGCATACAACTGGGATACCAAGGCTAATTCGTTTGTTGCCAATACGGTGGGACAGATAGCGCAGCCCGTACTGGCTTCTATCCAGGACGATAAGAACCGCGAGTTGCTGGTATTCAGAAAGATGCTCCGTTTCACGGCATTCCTTTCTTTCCCATTGATGTTTGGCTTGACCCTGGTATCACGCGAATTCATTCTGATTACGATTCATGAGAAATGGATAGCCAGTGTGCCGCTGTTGCAGATTCTTTGTGTGAGTGGTGCCTTTATGCCGATTTACACGCTCTATCAGAACCTTGCCATCAGCAAGGGGCGTTCTGATGTATATATGTGGTGCAACATCGGTCAGGTGGTGGGTTTGCTCGCCTTGGTATTGTTCTGTCATCAATATGGCATCCAGACCATGGTGATAGCCTACACCTTATTTATAATAGCCTGGCTTTTGGTCTGGCAGTGGATGATGAAGCGTGTTGCCGGCTTGCGGTTCCGTGATGTGGCAAAGGATATACTGCCATTCATGCTCTGTGCGGCTGCCACGATGGTAGTTACCTATTTTATCACCCGCAGCCTGCAGAACATCTATCTCCTGCTACTGGTGCGCCTGTTGGTTTCAGCCACCATCTACTTCTGTATCATGAAACTGCTGAAGGTGCAGATATTAGAAGAGTGTATAGCCTTCTGTAAGCGAGGTAGATAAGATTCACCTTCTTGACAGGTACACCCTTTTTGATGAGCTTGATGATGAGGCGGATGAGGCAGCTCTTAGGCTTGTAGGCGAGTGCCTGATCTACCTTTTCGAAGGCTACATGGGCATTTGCCGCCCAGCGGTAGGCATTGACGATGCCTATCTCTGTGGCTCTGAGATACTGATGTTCCGTATCGTTCTGCTCAAAGAAATCGATGAGCCGGCGGGTTGACTTGAAGTATGACAGGAGGTTCTTTTCAGAGATGTTGTGATTGTAGGAATTCTCATTGTCGGTACGGTAATAATATACCGCATCATCGATGTTCACCTTTTTCCCGTAGAACATAAACTGGGCATTCCAGAAAAGATCTTCCGCATAGTTGATGCCCTCCTCAAAGAATATCCTGTGCTCCATGATGAGCGAACGCTTGTAGATTCTGCCCCACAGCCGGTTGGTGATGATGTTCTGGCAGACAAGCAGTTTGAGCAGTTTCCCGTCAGCAACATCAAAAGGCTTCTGGAGCATTCCTGCTTTTCCATCGCACCACTTCCTGTAGCCGCCATCAATCAGGTCGGCATGGCTACTATCTGCTTTTTCTGCCAGTTTCTCCACAGCATCTTTTGGCAGCATGTCATCGCTATCGGCAAACAGAAGATAATCGCCTGTAGCCGCCATCAATGCCGTCTGTCTTGCGGCACCCACGCCCCGGTTTTTCTCATGGTGGATGATACGTACCTGTTGTGCTCTTTCAGGATATTCCTTCAGAAGCGATTGCAGGATGCCGATACTTTTATCGGGGGTACAGTCATCTACAAAGATGTATTCGATAGGCGCATACGACTGCTCGAACAATGACCGGGCGCACTGTTCGATATATTTTTCTACCCCATAAATGGGAGTTAAGATACTTATTTTCAGCATGATGGTTTTAATCTAAGATACTTTTTTATCTTGCCGGATTCTCTTTTTTTATCTTGTGAGATACTCGAATATCAGCGTGCTGTTATAGAAGAACAGGAAGATGGTGATGATGGCGAGTCCTCCGCGAAGATAAGGCAGATATTTCTCCTGACAGTTTCTGATGATGTATCCGATGCAAACCGGAATGATGAATGCCCAGTGGGCAGCCATGATATAAACCTCGTTCAGTCCGAATCCCATGACCAGATGAATGAAGGCATCGCATGCCACCCATGAGGCTGTAAGCCAGAGAAAGGCAGAGCGTCTTCCCATCCAAAAGCCAAAGCACAGCAGAATCACGATGATGCCCTCTATGATATAAGGAACGGGCGTCTGGTATTTCACGAATATCGGACGGTGACTGTGGATATCTTCCAGCAGATGTTCTCTGTGCAGGATAAGCGATTCGCCAAAAACGTTTTCTACCAGTGATTCTGAACGGGAGATAGACATATCAGCCCATGAAAGCATGCCCCGTTTCTGGATATTCTTGCCTGCGATGGCCTTATCGTGCTTCTGTTTCTGGTCCATCTTAGCCCTAAAAGTACTGTCTTTAGCAGCCTTTTGGGCCACGAGCCGTTCTCCTTCCAGTCGGTTAGGAATGATGAAAGCCTTGTTCTGGTAGATGCCTGCTGCCCCTATCAGGAGGGTAGGCAAGATGATGCCCAAAGCCAGATATTTCGGGCGGAAGAGTTTTTTGCCATTGGAAAAGAGGGCGGCAAGGAAAGTCTTGGCGCCATTGCTCAGCGTGATGCCTGCCGTGAAGAAAAAGAGCAGGGCTGTTTGCCACCAAGGCATGCTGCGGTGTTCCTTCTGCTGCTTACCTGCCAGATAAAGTGTCATCGACAGGAAGAAAAGCGACATGCCGAAATGGTCATCCACAAAGGTGACGAGCAGGACATAGGCAAAGGAGAAGAGCATCGCCGTAAGCACATTGCTGTCTATCGCCTTCAGCTGCATCACTTCTCTGAAGATTCTTCGGAAGAAGAGGGTAGAGTAGGTGGAGAAGAATGTCATCATCACCGCCACGATGGTGGTTGCCCAGTTGCGGGAGGTGAGTTCTATCAGCCAGCCGTTCAGTACCGAGAAGGGATAGAGGAAGAAAGGGAGCATGGGGTGGCGATACTCCGTATAATACACCTTCCATTTTGAGAGGGTAAGGTAGGTGTAAGGGTCGAAACCTGAAATCTGAAAGTTCTTGGTGAAGAGCGTCCAGAATCCTGCTTTCGGCTTGCCGAAATCATCAAAATGATAGGTTATCATCAGCACATTGAAGGCGATGATAACGATGAGTGTAATCAAGGCAAAGAGCCTTTCTTCTTTTTTAATTCTAAATATATTGTTCATTCTCTGATTATATTTTTTACCGGACTAATGCATGCCGCATCTCCTTCTTAGCGCTGCAAAAGTAATTGTTTTTTCTGAATATTCAAAAAGAAAGGCTCTATTTTGTGTCTTTTTTCTGATAAAAACGGAGTTTTATTTTGTATTCTCTTTTATTTGGTGTATCTTTGTCGCAATGATGATGAAAAAGTCATCAGGACGGACAGTTGGATAATAAAGATAAATAATGACAATGAAACATGCTTTTTTGATAATGGCTCATGGCAGTTTGCCGCTTCTGAAGGTATTGCTGTCGATGCTCGATGATGAGCGTAATGATATATTTCTGCATATCGACCGGAAATCGGATATGCTGGATGGTATGGAGCAGTTGGCTCTTTCCAAGGCTCGCTTCTTTGTGTTGGAACAGAGGGTGGATGTGCGTTGGGGAAATCTGAGCCAGATTAAGGCGGAGTATGTGCTTTTCGAAGAGGCTTTGAAGCATGGCCCTTATGCCTACTATCATCTGCTGAGTGGTCAGGATTTGCCTATCAAATCGCAGGATTACATCCATCAGTTCTTTGATGAGCACCAGGGCAAGGAGTTTGTGGGCATCAATCATGGTGAGGAATTTGAATGGGATTGTCGCCGGAAGATGATGCGCTATTGGCTCATTACGCGCTTTACCCGCTCGAAGTATGGGGCTTTGAATGCCATTACCAGGCGACTGAATAAATATCTTTCGATGCTGCTTATGCCGTTCCTGCATCGCCAGAAGATGGATTTTGCCAAGGGTGCCAACTGGGTGAGCATCACGCAGGCATGTGTGGAGTATGTGGTGAGCCAGAAGCCGTTTGTATTGAAAAGATACAATTATACCTTCTGCCCTGATGAGTTCTTCCTGCAGACCCTGGTATGGAATCATCCCGACTTCCGGGCTGCCCTGTACTCTGAAAAGGATGAATACGAAGGATGTATGCGACTCATCGACTGGAAACGGGGCAATCCATACGTCTGGACTATGGCAGACAAAGAGGAGCTGGAACAAAGCAACCGCCTCTTTGCCCGTAAGTTTGATATGAAGCATGAGGATATCATCTGCTGGATCAAGGCTTCTTTTGGGGCTTTATCCTAGCATATAGCCTACCAGCAGATATCCGTTGCTTATCCACAGATAGAGGGTGATGGCGAGCATCAATCCTCTGAAAGCCCATTTCAGGCTCTTTCCTTTTGCCTTGAGCGCCAGGAAGGCGATGGCGATAGGAAGGGCATACATATAGTGGGCGGTCATGATATATACCTCGTTGATACCGAAGCCCAAACCGATATGGAGGGCAGCATCCATCAGGAAGAATGTCAGGGTGAGCCAGAGGAACTTTGATTTTCTTCCGGCAAGGATGCCAAGTAAGAAAAGCACAACGATGCATGCCTCTACCACATAATTGACTGCTGACTGGTATTTCACGATAACCGGACGGTTGCGCAATACATCGCCCAGAAGGTTCTGCTGGTGCAGCATGATGCTTTCACCGAAGAAATTTTCTATCAGAGTTTGCGAGCGGGAGGTCGTCTTGTCGGTCCAGTTCATGAATTCGCCCTTTGCGATAGGCTTGCCCGTGTTCTTGTTCCATATCTGTTTATGGTCACGTACATATTTGGCATGCGCCTTATCCTTGATGATTTTCTTGACGGCAGCTTCTACCTTTGCCGAGTCTTTCACGCCCGTGCTGTCGCGGTATTGCTGGTAAATCTTGGCTGTGGCTTCCTTGTTTTTCTTCATCTTAGCCTCGTGTCTTGCCATCTCCTTAGGCCATACGAAGGTGCGGTATTCCCATCTGGCGAAACCCCACATGAGTGCGGCAGGAAGGATAACTCCTATCAGGAAGTATTTGATACTGAAGAACTTTCTGCCGTTGGTGAAAAGGGCGGCAAGGTAGGTCTTCAGACCATTGTTGAGCGATACGCCCGCTGTAAAAACAAAGAGCAGGATGGTTTGCCAGATGGTAAGCTGTCTGCCTTTCTTCATGCATACGCCTGTGATATACAGGGTACAGAGGAGTATGGTCATCGACATGATGAAATGGTCGGGTACCATCGCTGAAACCATCACATAAGCGAAAGAGAAATAGAAGGCAGAGAGCAGGTTTGCATCAAAGCGCTCGGTACCAATCACTTCTCTGAATATCCGGTAAAGGAAAATGAAGGAATAGAAGGCGCAGAACACCAGAATGGCTCCCACGACAAACTGAACACCGTTGATGCCGGTAAGCATCATCAAGCCTTGATTGATCTGATTCGGGATATACATGAAGAACGCCAGCAGCGGGTGGCGGTATACATTATATTCTGTGTCCCAGTGAGATACGATGCTATAGGTAAGCGGGTCGAAACCTGCCACATGGAAGGTCTTGACAAAGAGTTTGTGATAATTATCTGTAATCTGCGAAAACTGACTGTAATATTTGATGACTGTCTGGGCATTGAGGGCACACGCTATGATGAGAGCAACGAGTGCTGAAACTCTTTCCTCTTTCTTGATTTTAAAAATATCGAATATCTTTTTCATATCTTTCTTTTATCGTGTTTTGGGGATTCCTTATTTCTTCAGAAAGAATCTCACCAGAAGGAAGTTTACCGGGATGCAGATGCAGAGGGTGGGTATCATGGCCAGCTGTTTGGCTAGACCCAAGCCTACGAAGAGGTTGAGGCAGAGGGTCTGCATCGAGTAATTGACGATGTGAGAGAGGGTGAATCCTGCTCCGCGCTTGGCATTCGCCTTTACCTTGAAGGTATAGCGGGTGCTGGCGATGAAATTGAAGATGAAACTTACGATATAGGCGATGGTGTTGGCGGTGGTAGCCAGACTGTGGTCGCCCATGTTGGGGATGAAATGGGTCAGCGCCGGCATCATAGCCAGGTAGATGACATATTGCAGCACCGTAGCCAGTCCGCCTACGATTCCGAATCTGATGACTTCGCCCAGCTTCTCTCGCTTGGCATCATCCATATTATTTATCTTGTTCTTGATATTCATGTTGCAAAAGTACTTCAAAATCTCCAAATTACCAAATAATCGTGGTATTATTTATCTCAGCATCTTTCCTTTTCCGAAGAGATAAGCCAGATGGGTCTTCTCCATCATCTTGGCGATGCCGATGCTTCCGGCTATGGCGATGAAGATGGTAACGAGGGCGAAGATGATCTCGCTCCTGTCCCAGCTAAAGAGGGGATGATAAAACTTGGCTGCCATCGTAAAGATGGGGTGGAAGAGGTAGATAGGCAGCGTGTTGCGGCCTATATATAATAAGGTGTCTTCTGTCTTTCGGATGCAGGCTTTATCCTGTAAGCGGATGATGAGGCTGTGAATCCACATCAGGGATGAAATGCAGCACCAGCAGGAGAAGACGATGGCGAGCGTGCCCCAGTCATACCATTCTTCCATGCCCAGGAGTAGTATCCAGAGAAGTAGGGCTGCTGGGGAAGGACGGAATATCCTGTCAAAGCTGATATGGCATTGTCTGAGCACCACGCCTATGAAATAATAGGTGGCGGCACTCGGCGAAAGAGCAGGTGTCTTGGACAGGAGCAGGAGTAGGGTGGCGAAGATGAAGAGGCTTGTAGTGGTACTCTTCGTCGTTTCCCCTTGTCTGAGTTTCCCCCAGGTTGCTCCCTTGAAACTGACGTAATAGAGAATGCCGCAGATAATCATGGTCTGGATGAACCAATACGGACCGATGGAAGTAACGAATATCTTCTCACAAATCTGCGCGAGGGATAGTTCCGTGATGCCATCTCTTACGGGCATGAAATAGGAAAGTACAGAAAACCCGGTAACCATGATGACGTAAGGCAAGGCGAGACACATCAGGTACCTTCCCATCTCCTTTGGGCTTTTCTCGATATTGACAAGATAGCCCGTGATGATGAGGAAGGTAGGCATCATGAACGAGAGAATGCCTGCCTTGAGCTGGGGGTATGCGTTGCCGAAACTCACGATATGAATCAATATCATGAGAATGATGAGTATGGCTCTTATCCAGTCGATGTCTGTATTCCTTTGTTTCATAATGAATATCTTCAAAATCTTTATTTGTTGATGTTACAATTGGGGGCAAATTTACAAAAAATATTCTTTTCCTCAAAATCTTTTTGCCTGAAATCCCCCAGATTCTCAAAATCTTTTTGCCCGAAATCCCCCAGATTCTCAAAATCTTTTTGAAACGGACCTTCAGTTTGTACTTAAACTACATGCAAAATCGAGTAAGCAATATGTTGTAAATCAGCGAGTTGATATACTTGATACGGCGTTTCGCCGTACATGGGTAGTTAAGCAGTATTCTTGGAGGCGTATATAAATACCATAAAAGATACATAATCTTTACAATTATATCTTTCTAAAGGGTGCGACAGAATGATTCATTACAGGCTTCGCGAAGGTTATATCTAGGGACTGTAGAACGAACATGTTGCCCCTTTTTTCTTATTGTTGGCATTACACAAAATGGACTTTCGGGAGGCTCTGAGAGACGGAAAAGAGTGACTATCCGGCTACAAATGCTGCTCCGGATGACAGGAAGCCTAAATTGCTAATTTTTGTAAAACACCAGAGAGAAGCGACATTTTTATCGAAAAAATCCCTTTTAGTTGTCGCATTCCCCCACCAATGCGACACCTAAATGATAGGAATGCGACACCTAGGCATGGGAATGCGACACCTTATTTCAATTATTTTTTGTATATTTGCAGCATGATTGCTAGATTGGAGCCATGCCGGATTGCTGTTCGGCATACCTGTTCATCATGCAGGCAAGCCTCTTATGTTTCCAGGAATGATCTTCGTTCTGATGATCCAATGGGCATGATGGCGCAGTCTATCCCATCATAGAGGAAAGCTCCTGGTCTTTGCGATAAACTGGCAAGCAGATATATAAGACAAAATATTAACATTAATCATTTATAACAAAACGTGTATGAAAAAGAAACAATTACACAAACAGAATCGGCTCGTCACGATGCTGCTGCTCGTGATGGCTATCCTCATGCCTTATGGGGGGGGCATGGGCACAAACACGGCCTGCCAAAGGTAATGGCGATGTAGACAATCCTTTTCAGATATCCAAAGCAGCCGAACTAGCGTGGTTCCGCGACTATGTGAACGGAAAGATTGTGAACGAAGGCGAAAAAGATGGAACTACTCACCCATCAGTTTCAGCCAAGCTGACTGAGAATATCGACTTGTCTGAGTTCTGCCATGCGAAGGATGGCACCAAGTATACTGAAGAGCTCAGCTGGGCTCCTATTGGTAACGATCCTAATCCGTTTTATGGTACATTCGATGGCAACGGTAAGACCATCAGAAATCTCTACATCAATGCCACCTCTAATAATACCGGTTTCTTCGGCTATCTTCGTAGTGGTGGCAACATCAAGAACATTACTTTCGACAATGCGAAGGTAATGAGTACTGGTAATTATTGTACTGGAGTTTTAGCAGGAGTTGCAGGGTCTTGTATTATTGAAGATATCAAGACTTTGGCTAGTTGTTCGGTAGAAGGAATAGATAACGTTGGCGGAATAGTAGGAATGGCAAAGGGCAACATCAGCAACTGCGAAAACCATGCAGCAGTGAAGGGTGCAGTATGTGTAGGAGGTATTGCTGGTTGGTATGATGGTTCCGACAATTCCATCACTTCCATCACTTCATGCGCCAATTATGGTGTCGTAACAGGCTCGGGAAACAACGTTGGTGGCATGGTTGGCTATTTTCGATCAGGAACCATTCAGAACAGTGCTAATTATGGCAATATAACGGGATATAAGTATGTCGGAAACCTGATAGGAGAAGGTATTATATGCAATCTGAATAATGTGCTTGGCACTGGTAATGTTACAGCTACTTCTAATACAAAGTTTGGCGGTCTCCTTGTTGGATGCATAAACTATTCCTCCAGCACCGCTTCTGGCATCTTGGCATACAACAGCAGTGCTAAGCTTACCATCAATAAAACTGAGCAGACAGATGGTGCCGTAAAGGCTATCGGACAAGGCTCATTGACCTATCCTGACGGTAAGAAAGAAGCTGAGGTAATCAAGGCATTCAACCCTGAGCAGCTGAAGAGCGGCGAAGTGGCTTACCTACTCAACGGAAGCAAATCAGAAGGTGAACTGGCGTGGTATCAGAAACTCTTGGGTGCTGAAGCAGATGCTTATCCTGTACTGACAGCTGCTGAGGGCAATACTGTATATAAAGTCAGTTACTGCGATGGAACGGATTCCTCATATAGCAACAGTTCTTCTGAGAATGAATTGGTTCACGTAGCATCTGCCACTTTAAACAGTCCTGTGTTCGACTCTGCCAAACTCATCTATCACATGGGCTGCAGCAACGAGAGCTGCCCTGAGCATAAGTATGTAGCTGATGCAGATGGAACACTGGAGGCTACAAAGTCAACAGACGGCAAGTTCTATGTAGAGGAACTGAACCTTACCGATGCTTCAGCCATCAACACCCAGGCTCAGTTCACGGTGAAGGACCTTCAGTATAGCCGTCAGCTCAATGAGGGACAGAAGGGTTATGTAACACTCTGCCTTCCTTTTGATATCAATGTAGCTGATGTTACTGGTGTAGAGAAATGCTATCCGGTAGGAGATATGATGATTCACATGCCTACAAATGATGCAAGTGTATTGAAATTCGTTCTTATGCTCGATGAGCAGTCTGACATCAAGGCTGGTACACCAATGATTGTTAAGCTTGGTGCAGAGGGCACAGCTCAGAAATTGGTTGCAAAGGCACAGAATGTAGAGTACAACGCTGCTTCAGCAGCCAAGTCGCTGACTTTGAGAGACTGGGATGGCAAGACTGGCTTTATGACTATCTGCCATGAACTGGAAAGTGCCTCAATAGGTGGTGTTTATACTACCACTCCTATGGCAGAAGGAAGCTACAGTTTCCGTGAAGATGGTAAGTTTGGTATCCACACAGGTGATTTGTCTCCTTATCGCATGTATCTGAACGTCCAGCCATCGCAGTCGGCTTCTTCACGTACCATGCTGTTCAGCATCGGTTTGCCAGATGACAGTTCTACCACTGGTATCCGCATTATCAGCTTAGGAGATGGCAAACAGACTGGTTCGTCAGCCATCTATACCTTAGAGGGCCAGCGCGTAATGGGAACACCTCGCCAGGGCATCTATATCAAGAATGGAAAGAAATTTAGTGTTAAATAATTAATAAGCAAGGAATTATGAAGAAGAAAGAATATATATCACCTGCAATTCAGGTATTTGAAATGAATACACCTTGCATCCTGGCAGGAAGTGGAGAAGAAACCGGTGGAGGAAGTACCGGAGGTGGAATATCGCAAGAAGAATGGGATAGTATGGGTCCAGGCTTCGGCTCGAATGATCCGAACTACCCAGGTCAGGGAGTGTAATTTTACGCTTCTGATACTAATATAAGTAAGGGCTGCAGACGGTAACAATACCGTTTGCAGCCCTCGCTGTTTTAATGGATGAAGCATCGAGATGCCATCTTGATTAATTCTGTTTAATCATTCAATACTCAAGTATCACACCCACCCGCCCTTTCAGGGCGTGTGGGGTAAAACTTGCGAAATTTCAGTTAAAATTTCCAAAGGTAGCTGTATCACACTACTGTCGAGCTAGCTCAAGTGGTTCAATCAAGCAACTCAAGTGGTTCAGTAAGACAATTCAAGTGGCTCAGTCAGCTAGCTCAAGCAGTTCAGTCAGCGAGTTCAGACGTCTCAGTTAGCTGATGCAGACGTCTCGATAAGCTTACAGATACGTCTCCGTTAGCTTACGCAGTAATATCTGTAACCCGATGCAGCCATATAAGTAACCCGATACAGCCATATAAGTTACCCAGCGCAGCCGTCATACGAACAAATTTTATGTAATTATCTATCATCCATCACGATTTGCATCTCTTGTACTCATTAACATACTAATATACAGATAGTTGAATCGCGTGATAGATACTTCAAAAACGGAAAAATCCATCACGCTATCCATCACGATTTG
>ERZ1024483.180-NODE-180-length-19871-cov-11.450646_pt1 | contig 19871 bp, 19 predicted proteins | sample MGYA00520799_ERZ1024483 | MGnify/ENA primary metagenome ERZ1024483 (study PRJEB33242, sample SAMEA3444315) | Homo sapiens | biome: Host associated; feature: Gastrointestinal tract; material: Stool | place: Uganda | collected 2011-01-01 ...
AGAAATTAGAACCGTTGCTAAATCATTACCTCCATTGAGGTGAAAAACTCATAAATCGCTCATTCTAAGCTATTCGGCAGATTTTAGCGTAATTTTTCAAAAAAATCAATGTTTTGCTTAGTTTTTCACTTTGCTCAACTGTATATATAAGTATATGACACAAGAAAAGGACATAGAACAGATGTTTCGGCGGCATTACGAGAAGATGTACAATCTGGCCAGATACATTCTCTCGGATGACGACGAGAGCAAGGATGTGGTGAGCGAAGTGTTCACGCAGATTCTTGCTGATGATGTAGTCCTGTTGTCTGAGAGCGAGGAAGGCTATCTGATGCGGAGCGTGCGCAACCGCTGTCTCAATCAGATTGCTCACAAGAGCGTTAAGGAAAGAGTGGCGAAGCTACTGTTGGATGATGCCGACGTGATTCTTTCTGAAGACACCGACGAGCGTCTCGAACAACTGCTGCTTCTCATCGACGACCTTGAACCTCCCATCCGTAAGCTAATCTTCCGCCTGCGCTATCTGCAAGACAAGTCGTATCAGGAGGTAGCAGACGAGGTGGGAGTAAGCAAAGTGACGGTGTTCAACCATCTCTCTAAGGCAATGGACTGGATTAAAAGACAAATTAAATGAGCAAAACAATGAGTACGATGAACAAAGACGAAAAGCGGTTGATGCTCTTCGATATGCAGGAGCATCCCGAGAAATATACCGATGAGCAGGTGGAACGCTTGCTTGCCGACGAAGAAGCGCAGGAGTTTCTACGCGACTTGGCTATGGCGAGAATGGCCGGCAAGAAAGCCACGCCAAAGAAGGTGGATGTGGACAAGGCCTGGAAGGAGTTTTCGGAAAAGCACAATAAGGCTAAGTCTATTAGCAACGGAGCAAACACTTCTTACCGCAACCGAATGCAGATTGCAGCCTCTATCATTGGCATCATCTTCCTCTCGGGCGTAGCCTTGGCTGCCGTGCAGAACGGCTGGTTAAAGTTCGCGGTTTCTGACAAAGTTGCAGATAATAATACTACGACAGAACAGACCGTAAAACAAAAGCCATCAGCCGACGACAGCCTTAAAGCCGTGACTGCAGAGCCAAAGGACTCGCTCGACATGAAACCCGTTGTGTTCGACAATGCTGAGTTGGGAACGATACTTACGCAGATGGCAGACTTCTATCACGTTAAGGTGAAGTATGACAACGCCGACACACAGCATGTGCGTCTCTTCTTCAACTGGAACAAGACGAAGACATTGGAGCAGAATCTGGCGATTCTGAATGCTTTCGACCGCATACAGATAGAGTATGCCGAAGGAGAATTGGTAGTAAAATAAGAACGGAGGACGTATTATGAAAAACATATTTAAGCCAACACCCGACAGCAGCAAGACCATCTGCCTGCTTCTTTTCTTTCTGCTGTCTTTCTTCCAGCAGTCTTACGGCCAGCGCATCACCAGACAATATAATAATGTGTCGTTCTCCGAGGCATTGAAGGACTTGAATGCCCGTCAGCATAAATACACCATCAACTTTGTGTACGACGAGTTGGAGGACTTCAAGGTGACAAAGAGCATACGCAACATGAGTGTTCCAAATGCCATCATGCAACTCATTGGCTTCTACCCTATCAGAATGACGCAGGTAGAGGACAACATAATGGTGGAATGTACGCAGAAGTCAACGCTTCGATATAAGGGACGCATTGTAGACGAGCGAGGCAATGCAGCCGAATACGCTACAATAGCCTTGCTGTCGCCCATCGATTCCACCATCGTAGGTCAGGGCGTAAGCAATGAGAACGGCTACTTTGTCATTCCTTCCAACTACAGAAAGGTGTTGGCCCGTATCACATACATTGGCTATAAGACTGTAAACCGTATATTCAACAATACGGAGATGGGCATCATCCGACTGCAACCCAAGACCATGACTGTTAAAGGTGTTGTGGTGAAGGGCAAAAGAAATACAGTGAAAGTAGGATTGAACAAGATAACCGTGGATGTAGCACATTCCTATTTGCAGTATATGGGAAAAGTAACCGATGTGCTCGGCATGATTCCAGGATTAACCTCCGACTTGCAGTTGTTAGAAGGTGGAACTCCAACATTTGTTCTCAACGGAAGACCCGTAAGTATGGCTGAGCTTAAAGCCATACCTGCGTCGCAGGTAAACAAGATTGTGGTTGATTCAAATCCAACAGTAGAATATAGCGCCAGCAATAAGGGCGTTGTGTACATCACCACCAAAACAGCATTGGGCAATACACTGTCTACAGAGTTAAGCAACACGTCTATCTTTGCCAGAAACTATGTGGATATGGCAAATGTGTCCATAAACGAGAAATACAAGAAGGTGAGCAATATTCTTACGGCAGGGTTTTCGTATTTAAGTACAACACAGATAGACAAAACCACAGAGACTGTATTCTTGCCACAAAAAGACATAGAGAGCGCAAAGGAGAGACATACGATAGGAAACGCTCGTACGTTCGAATGGTTCTATTCGATAAACTGGGAAATCAGCCGACAACAGTCGTTCGGCTTTCAATATACGGGCAACATAGGCAACACGCATATAAAAGAACCTACTTGGCAGACGATGAATGGAACCGAAATGACGTTCAATCAGAAGAAGCGAGGAGCAGACTATCTGCATAGTGCCAGCGTGAACTATAGAAACGAAATCGACTCTACACGCACACTCTATATTATAGCCGATTACGCACAGAATCACTCCGATGAGACTGGATTGGCTGCCACTGTTCCTGCTGTCGCTACAGCAAGTGAGGGAAAATATCACATCGGAGGTACACGCCTATCATACAACAGTCGTCGCAAGTGGGCTAACGTGTCAATGGGGCTTTTCTTCTCGACTATGAACAATAAAGGCAATTATGCCTACAATGCGGATGTAGAGACATACGATACTCACGAGAGTCTGTATGGTGCATATTTGTCACTTTCGAGACAATTCAGCAGCTTTTATTTGCAAGGTGGCTTGCGCATGGAAGCCGACCATAGAAAGTTGGAGACCGGCGTGTCTGGAGCGTTCACAGACTCTACAGAATGGAAACTGTTCCCCAACTTGGTAGCAAAGAAGCAACTGACAGCCAAATCTTCTGTGGGCTTATCCGTAGGACAGACCATCGGACGCCCTTCGTTTTCCAACTTGAATCCCGGACTCTACTATTATGATGCCATATCATATAAGGTAGGAAACCCGCAGCTGAAGCCAAATGTAACAACCAACATAAAGCTCAGCTATAACTATGGCAACTTGTTGGCATCAGTAGCCTACAACAGAAGTAAAGACAGAATAGTAGATCTGCCGTTCTGGACAGAAACGTCGGTTGACAATAAGAACATCAAGTTTATGCCTGTGAACTTTAACAAGTCAGAGAACATTGTGGCTACCGCTTTATATAACTTTTCGATAGGTCCGGTCCAGGTAGATCTGACAGGTTCATTCGTCCAGCCCTTTGTCAAGGCAAACTATTTAGGAGAAGAACACTCATGGAACAAAGCTTCTTGGGATATTAATGCAAATGCGCAGTGGCCATTGAACAACCATTCAATTTTAGTATTCGATGCTTATTTCGACAGTGGCGGCACAAGTACGTTGTTCGACCATAAGAGTTGGTGGACGATGGATCTGGTATATATACTTCGCATAATGAAGGGCAAGCTGAACTTGACGGTTGCTGCTAATGACATATTCCATACCGACAGGTCGAACAACTGGACAATGAAATATAACAACATACGGACAACAATGGATACCAACGGCGACACTCAACGCCTGGTAGTGAAATTGAGCTACAATTTTGGCACGTTGAAACTGGACAGCACTAAGAAATCAGCTTCAAAGGATTTCTTGAACAGATTGTGATAAGCAGCTTCCAGTTCAAAGATTCTCGCTATAAAATATCGCAGTCCGAAAAAATGTGTATCTTTGCATAAGATAGGCTGCACCTCTGCAATTGAAGCAAGCTTCATTGCTCTCGGTTTGCACTATCTTTGCATAATCAATTAAAACTATTAAGACAAATGGAAAACTACGAATGGGCAAAAGAAATGAATTGTGCCGTAACGGTGTGTGATGCGGAAGGCATCATCATCTACATGAACGACAAGTCGCGCGAAACCTACAAGAAGAAGGGCGACCTCATCGGAAAGAACCTTTACGAGTGCCACTCCGAGAGGTCGAAAGAGATTATCCGCCGCCTGCTTGCCACCGGCGGCAGCAACGCCTACACCATCGAGAAGCAGGGCGTGCATAAAGTGATATACCAGACGGCATGGAAGAAAGACGGCAAGGTAGCAGGCATCGTGGAGATATCGATGGTTACGCCTGCCGACATGCCACACTACGTAAGAGGCTAAGCCCTCTGTCACACTATTAAGCCAGCGTACACCACATGGTGACGACGAACGGCACGGTGAAGTCGGTGACGAAACCGTGGTATATGCTGAGGGCTACGTAGCGCTGACCTACGGTCTGCGTGATGATGGGCAGCGTGGTGCCCACCTCAAGACCGAGCATGAAGAGCAGCAGCCATATCAGCCACGTCGTGAAGCGTCCGTTCAACGCACTTATCACGCCGATTTTAGAGGCAAGTCGGGTGCGCAGGGTATAACCCAAGGCTATACCGAGAAATATAAACAATATTACTATAAACATTACTTTTGATGTATTAAGAGTTTGTGCGAAGTTACGACATTTCGGACAGACTGCAAAGAAAAGAACTGAAAGTGGTTCGCTTTTTACAAATAAAGGTTCGCTTTTTATAAACGCTTTATCTGATATAAGCCGTAACTTTGCAAAAGTAAAAAGGTAAAAAAGTAAAAAGAGTAAAGAGTTCTTAAAAAAAGAAAACAATAAACGTCTTAAAAAATACTACTTTTATGACAAACGAAAAGAAATACAGAGTAGAAGCCGACCTCTTGGGAGAGCTTCAGGTTCCTGCTGACGCACTCTACGGCGTGCAGACTCAGCGCGGTATCAACAACTATCATATCTCGCGTAAGACGATGAGCGACTACCCCGACTTCATCATCGCCAACGCATACGTAAAACTGGCTGCTGCGCAGACCAACCACTCGCTCGGCGTAATCAACGACGAGATCTCGGGTGCGATATCTGAAGCTTGCCGCGAGATTATCGACGGCAAGTGGCACGAGAACTTCCCTATCGACATGATTCAGGGCGGCGCAGGCACATCAGTTAACATGAACATCAACGAAGTTATCGCCAACCGCGCACTCGAAATCATGGGTCACGAGAAGGGCGAATACCAGTATTGCTCGCCTAACGACCACGTCAACTGCGGCCAGAGCACCAACGACGCCTACCCGACATCTATCCGTCTGGCGCTGATTCGCATGAACATCCACCTCGTAGGCGCACTCACCGGTCTCATCAGCGCTTTCCGCTACAAGGCAGAGGAGTATAACGACACTATCAAGATGGGTCGTACACAGTTGCAGGACGCTGTGCCTATGACTATCGGTCAGGAGTTCAACGCATACGCCAACAACCTTGAGGAGGAGATTCTCAACCTCGAGCGCAACGTGAAGCTGCTGCACGAGATCAACATGGGCGGCACAGCCATCGGTACCGGTCTGAACGCCGTTCCGGGCTTCGCAAAGCTCTGCGCTGCCAACCTCAGCAAGCTCACCGGCGAGAACTTCGTATCGGCAAGCGACCTCGTAGAGGCTACACCCGACACCGGCGCATACGTAAGCTACTCTTCTGCTTTGAAGCGTCTGGCTATCAAGCTCTCTAAGATTTGCAACGACTTGCGTCTTATGGCTTCTGGTCCGCGCTGCGGCTTGAACGAGATCAACCTCCCGCCGAAGGCTCCTGGTTCTTCTATCATGCCGGGCAAGGTGAACCCTGTTATTCCTGAGGTTACAAACCAGGTATGCTTCAAGGTTATCGGCAACGACACCACAGTTTGCTTCGCAGCCGAGGCTGGTCAGCTCGAGCTGAACGTAATGGAGCCAATCATCACAGCGAGCCTCTTCGAGAGCCTCACATGGCTGAAGAACGTGATAGAAACACTCACAGAGGAGTGCGTGCTCGGTATCACCGTGAACAAGGAGCGTTGCTACGAAATGGTGAAGAACAGCATCGGCATCGTTACTGCCCTCAACCCTATCATCGGCTACAAGGCAAGCTCGAAGGTGGCTAAGGAGGCTCATGCTACGGGTCGCTCAGTATACGAAATCGTAATCGAGCAGGGCTTGATGAGCAAGGAAGAGCTCGACAAGGCGCTCGACCCGAAGGAGATGCTCCACTCGCACAAGTTCTCTTTGAAATAAAGCAAGGACAACTATATTATATGTAGAGCTAAACCTGTAAGCGAAACCATTTTTCAAACAACTGGTTTCGACTTACAGGTTTTTTTTATAATTTTGCACTACATAAATCAGAAGAAGACATATTCGATGAAAGTATATAATTTGGAAGAGTTTGCCACAAAATATAACCTGAAGGATATATATGGTGCATACGCCGCCCACTTCTACGTGAACGGAGAAGAGGGCGACTGTTTTTCCGACTTTGACACTTACGAAGACGACAGTTTCTGCAGCATGTTTGCAGAGCGCACGCTGTTCACCAAACTGCTTCTTGTGCAGCGCGGCAGCTGTCTTCTGCAACTGCATGAAGACGATGCCGAGCAGAGCGTGCAACTAACGGCGCACGACATGCTGATAACCACACCGAAGGAGATGGCGAGCGTAAGCAACTTCTCTGCCGACTTCGAGGCAGAGGGCATACTCGTAGACGAAAGCTTTGCGAAGCAGGCGCAGCGCTATCAGCTCAACGACACAAAATACAAGAGCATTTCTGATATATTCCACTTCGTGTGCGACATCGTGCGCCACCAGCACATCAACAAGATTGAGATGATTCGCAGTATGTTCAACGTGCTGAGACTCATCATCGACGAACTGCCATACGAGCAGTGCTCCGTATCGCGCGACCTCGGACACAAGAAGGAGGTGTACGAGGTTTTCCTTCACCATCTCTACCGCAACTATCGCAAGGAGCGACAGATTCGCTTCTACGCCGACAAGCTGAACGTGTCGACGGCTTACCTCTCGCGACTGGTGAAGGAGATAAGCGGGTCGACCATCAACGAGCATGCCACATCGCTCGTCTACAAGGAGATTTGCAACCTGCTCACACAGACCGATATGACGATGGGCGAGATTGCCGACCACCTCAACTTCAGCGACCAGAGCGCCATGACCAACTTCTTCAAGCAGCGCTCAGGAATGACACCACTCGCCTACCGCAACAGATAAAAGTAAAAGAGCCCCTCCCAACCCTCCCCGTCGGGGAGGGCTTAGTAAGACTAAAAGAGGCATAGAAAGGCTTAAAGATACATAGAAAGGCTTAAAGATACATAGAAAGGCTTAAAGAGGCATAGTAAGGCTTAAAGAGGCATAGAAAAAAAGGAAACAAACAGGATAACAAATGAAAACACAAGACCCCAACAGCAACCCTTCTGCTACATCGCAGAAGGCTGCATCGGTGAGCGACATGACCGTCGGATCGCCGCTGCGTAAGATTACAAAGTTCGCATTGCCATTGATATTGGGCTACATCCTTCAGCAGATGTACCTCGTCATCGACGCCGTCATCGTAGGCAGATGGATAGGCGTGGGCGCACTGGCGGCTGTAGGCGCTTCTACATCTATCACCTTTCTCATAATGGGCTTCTGCAACGGAGCCTGTGCAGGCTTCGCCATACCTGTGGCACAGGCGTTCGGTGCGAAGGACTACCATAAGATGCGCGTCTACGTAGCCAATGCCGTGCGTATTTCCGTGGTGATGGCTCTGGTGATAATGGTGCTCTCGCTTATGTTCTGCCACCGCATCCTGCAGATGGTGAACACTCCGGCTGACATCTTCCACGACGCCTACACATTCCTCATGCTGCAATTCGCCGCCATTCCATTCACGTTCGGCTTCAATCTCCTGTCGGGTCAGATACGCGCCCTCGGCAATTCGCGCCAGCCGTTCTACTTCCTCATCACTTCCGCCGTTGTGAACATCCTGCTCGACGTGGTGCTCATACTCTTCTGCGGCATGGGCGTGGCAGGAGCCGGCATAGCCACATGGCTCTCGCAGGGCGTCTCGGTATGTCTCTGCATCTGGTATATACGCAAGCGCATGCAACTGCTCATTCCGCAGGGCGACGAGCGCCGCTACGACAACCGCCGCACGAGTATTCTGCTGAACAACGGCGTGCCGATGGGTCTGCAGTTCTCCATCACCGGCATTGGCATCATCATGCTGCAGAGCGCCAACAACGCTCTCGGCACTACATGCGTGGCTGCCTTCACCGCCTCGCTCCGCATAAAGTATCTCTTCACCTGCGTCTTCGAGAACATCGGCGTGGCTATGGCTACCTACTGCGGACAGAACCTCGGAGCACAGCGCATTGACCGCGTAACACGAGGCGTGAAGGACGCCATCTGTCTCATGCTCGTCTACTTCGTCTTTACGTTTGTCGTGATATATCCTTTCGCCGACTATATGATGCGACTCTTCGTAGACAGCGGCGAGGCTGCCGTGGTGAGCAACGCTGCGCAGTATATGCGCATCAACAACTACTTCTACCCCACGCTCGGACTGCTCACCATCATGCGCTATTCTATCCAGGGACTCGGCTTCAGCAACCTCTCTATGCTCAGCGGCGTGATGGAGATGATTGCACGCTGCGGCGTAAGCCTTTGGCTCGTGCCGGCTATCGCCTGGACCGGTGTCTGCTTCGGCGACCCCGTAGCCTGGATTATGGCTGATCTGTTCCTCGTTCCGGCGTTCCTTTGGGTGCAGCACAGACTGAAGAATACATCGAAATAACAAGGGCAAAGGTTTGCAGACCGCATATTCCGGTGGATTTATTACCGCCGAAAGTATTTTTCTGACATTTTATTTTGTTTTTCAATATTTATCGTTACTTTTGCAAACGTAAACATTTTTTACGTTTACAAAAGTAACGAACCGTTAATATACATAAGTAGATTGACCCCAAAAACAGAGAGAGTATGAAAAATGCCTTATTCCCCAAAACACACCACCCACTTGCTTCACTCACAAAAGCTGCCGTCACACTTCTGATAGCCGCACTTACACAGTCTGTTAATGCACAGGAACTATTCGGTCGACTTGCCGACGAAGGCGTTGACATCGTCGGATCGGTTACATACGGAAAGAAGAACTCCTACGACGCCATGACGCAGGGCTACTACCGCTTCAGTTACGACAACCGCTTTCAGGCGCAGCTCACAGAGCCCCTCAGAAAGGCTATCGTGTCTGGAGGTTGCACCTACCACAACGGCAAGATATACGCTTCCGAATACGACGACTCGTCGCGACTCGGCTTCCAAAAGCCCCATTGGGTTGTGCTCGACGCAAAGACCTTCGAGGTGCTCTACGACCGACAGATGAACGACAACTACGAGCTGACCACTCTAAGCATGACATACGACCCGACCACCGATGCAATCTATGCCATCAACCGCACATACATGGAGACCTTCCTCATCACCATCGACCCTGCAACGGGCACGCCGACACGCTTGGGCGCCGACCTTGACAACAACTACAGATACGAGGCTATTGGCTGCGACAAGAAGGGCGACGTCTATTGCATCTACATGGAGTCGAAGAACGACCACGTGGGCATTGAGCAGGACCTGTGGTATCTCGGAAAAGTGAACAAGAGCGACGGAAGCCTAACAAAGGTGGGCGACATCTCGATGGGCAATCTGCTCAGCGGCGACAGTTTCATAAACGACACACGCAAGCAGTCGTTGTTCTGCAACTTCAAAACGGGCAAACTCTACTGGATATATCCAAGTTCGAGCCTCAACCTCAATATCGAATACACCTGCATTGCCGAAATAGATCCAACAACGGCACAGGGCACACTGGCTGCCTATCTCAACAACACGGTGCTTACCACGGGCGCCTTCTTCCAGGAGCCGTGCGACAAGGCGCCTACCTCGATATCTGCCTTCGAATACGTAGAGACATCGAAGGACGACAGGACCGGCAAACTGCAGTTCGTGATGCCTGCCGAAGCATACGACGGATCGGCATTGACGGGCGAACTGAGCGCTGTAGTGACAGAGGAGGACGGCGACACAATAGCATGCCTGACAGGAGAAGCAGGCGCGCTTGTGGCTACCGAACCCGTTAAGATCGACAACGGCGACAACAAGGTGGGCATAACGGTGAGCAACGCCGTCGGCGACGGACCTACCGTATACCGCACTTTCTTCGTCGGAAAAGACAGTCCGGCGCAGTGCCAGAACATACGCCTCACAAGCGACGGACTGAAGACCATTCTTACTTGGGACGCACCCACCACCGGCGAGAACGGACAGCCTATTGACGTCTCGCAGCTCACCTACGACGTGGTGCGCTACCCGTATGAGGTGACCGTTGCTAAGGGCATAACCGAATGTCGTTTCGAAGAGACGCATCCTGCCGAAATGACCCGATACGTCTATCTCGTGACGCCGCACTTAGGACGCTACGACGGTCAGGGAGCCTTCTCCAACAACCTCATCGTGGGCACACCGCTCGACTTGCCATACGGCGGTGCCTTCACCAATCCTGCCGACATGATAAACTACTACACCATCCTCGACGCCAACAACGACGGCTACTCGTGGAAGTATTCTACATCGCAGGCAAGTGCAGTCTACGGATTCAACCCCAACGAGGCTGCCGACGACTGGCTCATCTCGCCACCCGTCAACTACAAGGCTGGATACACCTACGTGCTCCGATTCAGCGCCCACTCTGCAATGGAGGAATACCCAGAGGCTATGGACGTGACATTCGGCAATGGTCGTTCGCCCGAGGAGCAGTCATACCCGCTGCTGTCGCTCGAAAGCATTCCGCTGCCGCCAAGCGCTACAGAGGACAACGTGTACGAGGTAGAGTTCACGGTGCCGCAGGACGGCGTTTACTACTACGGTTTCCACTGCGTAACACCTGCCTACCATGCCAACCTCTTCCTGCACGACATCAGCGTACAGGACAAGGCGGAGATGACAGCGGTAAGCACCATAGACACCGACAACGTTTCAGTAAAAGGTATATACAACAGCTTAGGTATGAAAACAAACCGAATGCAGCGCGGTATGAACATCGTGAGATGGAACGACGGTACGACGCACAAGGTAATATCAAACAAATAAAGAAAGAAATGACAACATTATGCACATCGAAGAAAGTTTCATTTTTGGCAAGCATACAGCAGCCGACTGTGAAGACGGCATCATATGCACACCCAACTTCGTGGCTGTAATCGACGGCAGCACAAGCAAGACACCCCTCCGACTCGACCCAACGATGAAGAACGGACGCTTCGCAATGCTGCTCGTCAGCGACTGCATCCGCCATATGGCTGCCGATGCAACGCTGGAGGATTTCTGCCAGAGCGTAACCAGCCGCATCGCAGAGGAATACGAAAAGCGCGGCATATCCGAACGCATGGCTGCGCATCCTGAGGAGCGTCTCACCGCTTCTGCTATAGTATACAGCGAACATCGGAAGGAGGTATGGATGGTGGGCGACTGCCAGGCCATAGTAGACGGCGTGTTCTACGAAAACCCAAAGCCTTACGAGCAGGAGACAGCCATGCAGCGCGCCGACATGATAAAGGGCGGCATGCTGCCCGCAGACGCCCGCCACGCCATAGAGCCGCAGATAATAAAGGCAATGCTCGAAGGCCAGAACCGCCTGTATGCCGTAATAGACGGCACGCCGATATACATGCCTGGCACACGACTCGTCAGCGTACGCTGCTCCGCCGTGCTTGCCTCCGACGGCTACCCCACTCTGCTGCCCACGCTCCGCGACACCGAAAAGGCGCTGGCAAAGCAACTCGCCGACGACCCACAGAACATCCACAGCTTTGTGGCTACGAAAGGTCTCGTTGAGGGCAACAAGAGTTTCGACGACCGAGCGTATGTAAGGCTAACTATATAGTTAGCGCCCTAATATCTACAACATTAAGCCCAAACAGCAATTTTTTTTCGGAGAATTATTGCTGTTTGGATTCTCAACAGGCTGCTATATAAAAACGAGTTGGTTAAAATATCTGCCATATCTTCCAGCAACGGCACATCTCGCTGTGCATCAACAAAATAAAGGCTGGCAGATAAGCGCCGAAACTACTTATCTGCCAGCCTATCTACCAGCCATCACAAACAGGTCTACCTGTTGCCCTTCGCCCTATTATGTGTCTTGCACAACATCTGACAGTTACTTTCGTCGGTCGCTCCGCCTTTGCTCCAAGCCTCAACGTGATCGGCATCCATTTCTTTTAGCGCCCAAATTCTATCTTTGTTTGCATCATGACCAAGAGCACATAACGGACAATTGCTTTCGCCTTTTTCTTTAGCTTCTGCTGTCTGACGACTATACACTCTGCGTTTTATATTTTCATCAAAAACGCGCACATTCAGTAGTTTTTTATCTTGGCATCCACCGAGCACATATTCAAAGATGTTCTTTTTATCAGTAACGCATGGATCATTATGTAGCTCTTCCACTTTTTGCGAAACCTCTTTATGATCGTATGGATTGTTGTGATACTTATCGTATAGTTCGCCCCATTTAAGTCCTTTCATCGTAGAATAATAAACATCAAAGGTGTTTTCTATCCATGAGATAATATCACTAAAGTGCAGTTTGAGTTCGTTGATATTGTCTTCACGGCGATGTTCTTGCATGTAGTCTTTGATATGTCCATGACTCACCCAATTTAGTGCCGCTTGCAGAAACTCTTGTCTACTAACAGACCCTAATATATAACATCCCCATTTTTGCACACGAGAATCTTGCTTATTGCTGAATTCCTTTCTTGCAGCACTAACGAACGGACCGGAATATATAGCATTGAGCGTTTCCTGTTCGTTAAGTTTTATTCCACCGATATTGATGATTTTAAACCATTCTTTTATTTCCGTTTCTGTACCCTCGCAGATATAAGCAAGCATTTCTGTATTTTCAATCAGTTCCCTTTCTTCGGCATTTAAAGCCTTGAATTTATATGGAACATCACCTTTCATATAAGAGAACTTACCAATCAAGTATCTGCCAAGACTCGTGAGACGTTGCTGACCATCAAGAACCTCCAAACGTCCATTAGGAAGTTTGTTAAAATAAAGCAATCCCAACGGATATTTTTTCAGCACAGAATCAATGACAGCAATCTCTTTTTCACTTTTGTTCTCACTGTAGAGATAATTGCGCTGATACTCTGGCTGTATAGTCAGTTTTCCTGCTAAACCATACAACCCTTTTCCGTCAACTTCGCTATAGTCGAATTGTTCACAGAGTTCCTTTACTGTATAAGTATGTAACGTAGCTTCCATATCTTATTGTTTTTTACGAATTAGAATTCGAGCATAACCTTGTGTATAATAACTGCCATCTACGATATAGTAAACTTTTCCTTCTACAGGTTTCGTTTGTTTCATAACAGGTCCGTCATTTAGCTTGGTAACGACTGTCTTTTTTCCAGTTTTGCTTACCTGTATTTGTTTGGGATAGGTTTTATTTGCCATACCAAACCATGTCTTTGTTATTCCGACAATTTCAAATTGTTCGGGGCAATATTTGTCCAAAAATGAAATTGGCACGCCCATTATTCCATTATAATCATTTGGTATTGCATCTGTATATGTAACTTCAATCGCTTCAAAGTTATCATAACTTTTATACCCGATTCCTTTCAAATCTTTATGCTTACTATATTTGATATTATCTGCCATTGACATCAGTGGTAATGGGTTATGACGATGTCCATGGTCAATATTTGTAAACCAACAAGATGAACTTCTTGCTTTTACGACAGAATTGATGACCCGATACTTGCTACCCTTTTTGTCACTTTCCAACAAACTTTTTGCAAAATCTTGTGGTACATCAAACAACATATCTTGCCCCATTGGATGATAACCAATCCACATTTTATTATTCATTATATGACTAAAAACCTCTTTGTATGTGACACAATTTTTATTTGCTATTACAACATACTCCTTATTTACTTCTGTAATCCATGTAAAGAATTCTCTGAACAAAGAAAACGGAGGATTTGTTATAATGATGTCGGCTTCATCTCTCAGCTTCTTTACTTCATCACTTCTAAAGTCGCCGTCACCTTCAAGATAATCCCACTGCAAGTCATCAAGGTCGATGACACCATCGCCTGTAGTATCTTCTGTAAGCACAAAGATCTTTCCGTGAGTTCTTGTTTTGTCCTTGTCGAATTTGGGCGATTGTGTTTCAAACAACGATAGTTGTGTACCGCCTTTATACGTTTTGCTGTCAGGCGCATAGCTTGTTGATATGAGTTTCTTCAAACCCAATTCTTCAAAGTTCTGCGCAAAATACTTTGTGAAGTTGCTCCATTCTGGATCGTCACAAGGCAGCAACACGGTTTTTCCACGAAACACATCCGGATTGTAATCAAGATATGCCTCCATCTCAGCCTCAATGTCATAGAACTGAGTGTAGAACTCGTCTTTCTTGCCCGCCTTTGCTTTTGATAATGTACTGTTTGCCATAAAAATTGATAGTTGTTTTTAGCTGGCACCCAACTATCAATCCGCAAACGCGACACGGTACGACAAGACATAAGAAAAGCGTGATGCCATCCTTATCGCGTTTAGCACGGGGTGGCCTCGGATTGGAACCCCGGAGTATCTCTAAGAATGCACCACGCCTATTGCGTGTGCATCGCTTTTGATACTACAGGGATAACTATACGAGTCACCTGTCACATATTATTCGTGCTTTTTATTCCAAAGACCGATTGTTGTTATCCAATCCGTCTTCTACCAATTGAGTTTCCGAGGCTCTTGGCTAAACGCGAAATAATAGCGAATGCTTATTTTTTACCACAATGTCTGCATATCCTCATATAGAATATAAAGATATACAACGCAAAGTTACGAAAAAACATTGACAAAACTTCACTTTGCACTTAATAAATAGAGAAAGATTCCAAGAAAACACAAATGGAAAGACTTCATAATATACACACCATTTAAGGACGAGTGTGCATTGATATACAACTGCACGACATTACAAATTCCGCATCACCTGCCGCCATGCAGAGCGCAGCCCTGGCGACAGCGGTTCACAGCTAATCAAGTCAAGTGTCTGCCGCAGTTCATCAAGCAATTCGGGCCAGTGGCGCATCTGCTCGTAGGCAAGCTTGATGCACTGCGCCCTTATTGCATACGGTGCTCGGGCGTCGGTTATACGCGCAAGGCAAAAGTCAATAAAGTCGGTACGGATGTCTTCTTCGGTATAAGGCTGACTAAGAAGCAGATTGAGCATTAGGCGAAGTTTTGTAGCGTCCTTTTCATTCAAGCAACGGTCAATAAGCTGGTCGTGCTTGGCAAACAGCCAAACATTATCGTCAGCATCGAAATGGGTGAACGTCCAAAGCGCATTGATAGCCACACGGCGGTCGTCGTCAAGCGTAAGCTGGTACAGTCCCTCCTTAAGATGATTGTTATGCGCACCGTGAGTAGAGGCGCACAATTGCTTGATTTCAGATTGAGAGAGACGGTGAGTGAGGAGGGTTTTCATATTTGCAAATCTACGACATTAAATCCAAACAGCAAAATCTTTTCGGAGAATTATTGCTGTTTGGATTCTCAACAGACGGCTATATAAAAAGCCAAGTTGGTGAAAATATCTGCCATATCTTCCAGCAACGGCACATCTCGCTGTGTATCAACAGAATAAAGGCTGGCAGATAAGCTCCGAAACGACTTATCTCCCAGCCTATCTCCCAGCCTATCAGCGAGCACTCGGAGATATTCATTTCTGTTTTTATCCCAACTGGCTTATAATTCGGAAATTTTATCTAAATTTGTAAACAAAAACAGGAAATTTATGATACTAACAGATTCAATGCTTGACGCAGCATTCCGCTTCAGAGAAACAGAAGCATGGAAAACGCTTGACGATTCTAATGTTTTTGCTGTCAGATTGTCTGACGGACAAACCGTCTACTGCTCAATAATGGGCAATGGAGGAGAGCACCATTCGCTCGGTATTTACATTGGCGATAAAGGTTTTTCTACCTATCTGCGAATCTTTATGGACAACGACGGCTCATTTATGAGCAACATGCACCTGGCTACCTTGTTCGACTGCATCAACTGCGATTACATGCAGGCAAAGGACATAGAGGAGGATGTGAAGAAAGCTATACGAAAATATGCCGACAGCCACGGCGTGAAGATTCCAAGAAAACACGGATGGATAGACTTCACAAGACACACACCGTATAGAGGACAATGGTGTATAACCGACAAGAACGACGCGATGATAGCAGAAGAGGCTCTGCGTGCAGCTACGTTCCTTGCCAACGAGCTTGCCAAGAAAGGATATGAAGAAGTGGGGTTTGATGCGTCGCACGACTATCCGACAGTTAAGGGCGGCAAAAAGATTCCACTCATTGTGCAAGATGGCGACAGCTACACCATACAGTCGACCCTTACACCTGCCCTGGTAGAGACGGAATATGTAGCGCCTGTATTCAACAACGACATCCTTGCCCACAACTTAGCAAGCATAGAAAAGACGGAGCCAATCGTGTGCCGCCTTGAACACTTGCATACTCCGGTAATGTCTGAAGATAACGAACAGCCGCATCTTCCCGGTATGTTAGTATTGGTAACCGAGTCGGACGGTGAAATGCTGCTACCATTAGCTTCGATCGACTATCCTGAAAACACGCAGGCATTACTCACAGAACTCGCAAACCATTTCTGTAGGTTAAAAATACATCCCGAAGAGATTAAGGTGAGCGACAATTTAACCTTCGCTCTCATCAGCGACTTCTGCATGAAATGCGACATCAAATTGACAAAGGCCGACTCTCTGCCCGATCTTGACGATATATGCAGCTACTTGGTGAATGATAGTTTGTTGCCTATGCTTTAGGAAAGTTTTACTTCGGTTTTGCCTATGTTTTAGGAAGTAAACTGGTAGATGGACGATGAAGGCTGATAGATGGCTGGCAGATAACCCTGACCGAACAGCTATCTATCAGCTCTCAACTCTCTGATTTATAATGGACTATGCGTCTACTGACACATTTTTTCGCATACTTATATTTGTATACACAGCACCATTAAAATATATGGCAAATTCTCATTGTTTATTTCACAATACCTGTTTCTATCTCGTTTTCTAAATACGAGAACACATATACAGCCCCTTCATAGTACAAACTGTATTCAAAATAATCCTCCATACATATTATACCGCAAATCTACAACATTAAATCCAAACAGCAAAATCTTTTTATAAAATGTTAGAAGTTACATTCGTTTGAAGATATAAAAGGGCAGACTTCGATATATTATAGCAAGTATGTGCCATCTTTTGGTGACATATACTTTTGACTTCTTCCTGCTAATAGCTGAAATGATTTGAGTAGCAACTTTTTCTACCGACATCACCCAAAACAAGCCTTCTCCCTTTGCCATAGCTGTGTCAACAAGACCTGGCCTGACATCTGTTACGGTTATGCAACCACCATTTCTGAAAGCCTTCTTGCGTATTGCTTCCATATAATTAATTTGGTAGGCTTTTGTTGCGCTATAGGCTGGTGCAGCCTGTTCGCCTCGCAATCCACCAGCAGAAGTTATAGCTACAAGATGGCCATAACCTTGTTGTTCAAAAATACAATACAATCTATCAATAACATATGTCCAACCAACAACATTTGTATCAATGGCGGGACGCTCAATCGCATAGTCAAGCGTGGCATTAATGTCACCAACGCCTGCACACATAATAGCAAGGTCTAAGTGACCGAACTCTTTTAGAAGAGTATTTATCGCTTGTTCTGTCTCATTTAAGTTTGTGACATCTGCTTTTGAAACAATGGTTTTTGAAGGATACTGCTGACTTAATTCATTAAGCAGGTTTGTTCGCCGACCTACAATGCCAATACGATTATCTGCATTGGCATACTTCAGAAAAAGAGCTTTACCAATACCAGAGGTAGCTCCGATTATAAGAATATTCATACTGTATTTTTTGTGCAAAGTTAATGCTTGCCCATTAAAAACAGCACGTGTTCTAAGACTATAAAACATTATAAGGGCAAACTCTCAAAGTGTTTTGAGAGTTTACTCTCCAAAAGTAAATTCCCTACGTATATTGCTTATAGTTGTTGGTGTAACTTTCAGATAAGAGGCTATATCCTTCAAATTGATGCTTTGAACTAATTCCGGACAACGAATTAGCAAACGCTTATATCGTTCTCTGGTTGTCATACGATAGGTATCAAGATATTGTGCATAAACTTGAGCAAAAAGCCGATCTGATATGGCCTGTTTGAGTCCTTTCGTATTTAAGGATTCCAATAAGTTATCCAGTTCTTTCCCTAATATTTGGAATATCTTACACGTTGTTCCGGCCACAATAGTCAACTCAGACTTTCTGCCAGTAAGACAATTCGGATAGTCAGCCACAAACTCTCCTTCGAAGGCAAAACCAGTACAGTAGTCTTTACCTTCCTCTTCGTTATTCACCATATACTTGAAGCATCCACGCTCCACATAAGCCACATATTGTGACGGCTTGCCTGCATCCTCAAATATCTCACCACGCTTCAATAAGCGTTCTTCTCCATGTTCAATGCAGTAACGACGCAGAGGCTCAAGATCAAGTCCATCCTGATATAAATTGAACATCTTCACTTATGATTTCTTTGGGCAATATGATATAATTACTGCATACATATCGCCCTCATTATTTTGACATAAAACATTAATATCTGCCAGCCATCTTATTGCTTTTCGACTGCAAACTCGAGTTTCTGGAGTCCTTTCTTGTGAATGTTAGCGAGGACGAGCGAGTAACGCACCGACTCGCCGGGCTGCATCGACTTGATCTTGCTGAATTCTTCTTCAGGCACTACGTCCTTGAACATCGGACCGTCGGAATTGTTGTATACCAAACGCAACTGGTCGGCGAAGGGAGTGACTACGAACGAATAGTACGCCTGATAGGGTATCGACTGGAACTTATTCCAATTGGCATCGGCTTTGTCAAGGATATTGTCGAGCCAAATGCGTGCCGACTTGTAGGAGGGCAGCTTGCGTCCGTCGGCGTAGAAGATGGTGCCGTCGGCGTTGACGAGATACTTGGTGCTGATGGAATACTTCGTGAAAGGGCACAAGTCGTTGTACTCGATGTCTGCCTCCGACTTGATGTCGTTGTCGACCTTCGTACTGGGTTCGGCTACGAGTCGGTCTTGAAGTATGCGTATCAGCTTGTAGGTGCGATTGTAACCGTCGGCGGGCGGGTTGGCAAGTATCGTTCGCCTTACGGAGAGATAGTATTCGTGACCTCGCTCGTAGGTGAAGCCTTCGATGCGGTTCATGCCTAATTGTTCTATCTGGTTTGGATTGTCGTCGGTTTTGACGAGCAGGCATTCTATCGGGTACTCCTGCTTGTCGTCAAACAGAGGGTACATGATGCCGGTTTCGGGCAAAACGTTCATTCTGATTTCCTTGACGCGGTCTTTCGGCTCGTCATCGGTGCAGGCAGCAAGTGCTGTCGTTAAAAGGAATAGCACAAGGAGCATTCCTTCATAAACTTTGGATTTCATAATTTATGGTTTTTAAAAATACAATTCTACTCAACGTTTCGCATGTCTTTGGTATGCTGTCTATCTATAAAATGCTCTTTCCTGCGAAATATTGCCCGTAGCGTACCGTTTTTTCATCATATTGCTCGATTTGTCTTTTTTTAAATAAGGTTGACACCTAAAGTCAACAATTATGAAAAAGAA
>ERZ1024483.185-NODE-185-length-19488-cov-8.463336_pt1 | contig 19488 bp, 19 predicted proteins | sample MGYA00520799_ERZ1024483 | MGnify/ENA primary metagenome ERZ1024483 (study PRJEB33242, sample SAMEA3444315) | Homo sapiens | biome: Host associated; feature: Gastrointestinal tract; material: Stool | place: Uganda | collected 2011-01-01 ...
AGTACAAAAAAATTAAAAAGTGCAACGATAAAATAGAAAATTCTATAAAGAATGTTCTCATTCTTTACAAAACGATACATACATATGACACATACAAAATCGATAATCATCGCATAAATATTCGCATTCATAAATGTAGATGTAATTCTTCTTGTTGGTGAATTAAAGATATGGAACTCTAAAAAAGCACGTCCATTCGCAATTGAAATTTGATTAAATTGATACAGTCCATAAATAGCTGCCAACACAGATAAAACAACAATCAAATCACACATCTTTTCAAAACAGTTCTTTGTGACGGACTTACGATAATAAGCTCCATAAAGGCCAATCAAGACAAATAACCATACGTTACCAAAGCCATTCCAATTCGCATGGAGGATCGTAACCACAAGTTCCAATCCCACAAAGCTGTAAAAGAAAAGAGCACCTGTTTGTTGCTTAAGTGCATCCACTAATTTATGGCGACATAGAGCCTGCACTAAAATACATGCAATGCCTATACTTGCGATTTGATATGGCAGAAACAAAAATAGTGTTGCCAGTAAAATCATTTTTTCATCTAAATTAAATTCTTTTAACATATATTCTCCCATTAAAATAAGCTGGTTTCCCAGCTTAATTTTAAACGTGGTGCCGACTATCGGATTTGAACCAATGACCTACGCGTTACGAGTGCGTTGCACTACCACTGTGCTAAGTCGGCAAGTCGACTACCCTATAAGGATAGTCTTATTTTTTAAGATTGTAAAGCAGAAATCATCTGTTCATAATAGGTGATTTGTTGCTGTAAAGATGCTAACATCTGATTATTTGTGATAATTTGCGCCTGAATATCCGTAGTATCTTCACCTACCTGTTGTGCATAAGCCAAATCATCCTCTAAGCTCTTCGCATATTGGGAATATACATTATATTCATTTTGTGCACTCGCCAATGAATTTTGATATTCTTGTACTTTCGCTTTATTTTCTTCTTTTTGTTTTTCTTCTTCCTCTTTTGCCTTTTCCTCAGCTGCCGTCTTTAATTCTTCCTGCTCTTTACATAGATCCATAAACTCTTTGCCTGTCTTTGATGTTGATAAAGTATTTACCTCATCCTTCAAATCCTTAGACAATGAACTATAGGTAGACTGCATATCAACAACTGCCATTTTTTCAGTGTCTGATTTTGTATCCCAGTTATTTAATAAATCCATGATTTTTTGATAGCCTGGTAATTTTACTTCTTCTTTTGTTTCTTTAAGATTTTCCATCTTCTTCAACAATTGTTTGTATGTTTTACCCGTTTGTTCTTTAAAATATTCGTTGATAGAAATCTTTTGTTTATCAAGAAGCTTCTTATAATCTGCATCCAAATCAAGCAGTTCAAGCTTTTCAGCATCCGACATCATATTGTCTCCATATTCATCCGCATAAGATACAAGCTTATCGTATGTTTTTTGTTGCGATTCAGAAACAATATTTTGCGGATTATAAATCAACACCTTATATGAATAACCACCTAAAGCGACTAAGCCCGCAAAAATTACAGCCAACACAATCTTCGTCGTTGTTTTCATTGGTTTCTTAGACTTCTTCTCTTTTGGCTTTTTCTCTTTCTTCTCTACCTTTTCTTTTTTCTCACTTTTTTCTTTTTTCTTTTTAGGCTTCTTTGGTCTTTCTTCTTTAGCCACAGGCGCTACATCCTCATCCTCATCCTCTTCATCATTGGACATATCCTGTAACATCGCATGAACAAGATCTAAAGCCTCATTAGACTGTCCTTTTTCTAGTGAAGAAGTTGTAAAATCTTCATCCGTATCCTTTAAATCATCTTTATGCTCTTGGTAAAAACGCTCTTCTTCCGCAATTGTTTTCTGACCACGCTCTCTACGAAGCATATCCAAGGCAGAAGATAATGTCTTTTCTGCTTGTTTTCTTTCAGCATCTGACATTTCTTTTTCTTCTTTTGGCTTCTTTAATTCATCGTTATATTCTGTTTTTTTATCTAAAAGTGCTTTTGAATAAGCATCTATATTTGTATCTTTTTTGCTCATAATTTATTTTCCTTAGTACCCATCTATTTTAGCACATTATAAGCCTTCTTTTTCAACAAATTCATAAAAAGATTTTTCCTTCACAAAATCCTCTTTTTTCACCTTTCCAATAGGCTGGGCATAAAAAATAAACTCATCTTGCCCATTCAATTCGAACATCTTATCACAAATTGATGTTACACATGCCCCAATCCCACAAGTTCCAAGTCCAACACTCGTACTTGCTAGATATATATTTTCTCCGACATGTCCTAAATCCACCAAGGCAATTCGATGTGCAAAATCTCCATATCTCCATTCCGTTCGATAGGGAATGTAACTGAAATAGAAGATCACATTGGCTTTTAAGGCCCACGTATGATCACACAAGGAAGCTGAAAGAACATCTTTCACCTGATCAAGTGGATTTAAAAACTCAATTTTATGTTCCATCGGTAAATAATGATACGTGCCTGGTTCTAACCCTTCTACATTTTGACATACAAAGTAGAGCTCAAAGCCATGACGAGCCCCACCAGATGGGACAGTACGCAAGGTTGCATACTTTTTGCCCCGTAATTCCTTTACACCTTGACAAGTCCACAACATGTAAGAAAGCTCTAACAGAGACATTGCTTCATTTGTATAGACTCTAGAGCTATGACGTGTATTTATAATGTTTAGAAAATCAGTTTGAATCGATAAATCCTTAAAATTTCTAGGTAAATCTATCGATTCTTCTCGCATTCTTTCCTTCACAAGTGGTGGTTGGGGCAACTTTTTATCTTGGTCTGACTCAAAGTCTACATTTTCATATTTTAATTCAGAATAATCCATAGTATCTATTCTCCTAATGCTGTAGCTCATCTAACAAACGAGCTTTTTGTGTTCCTATCAATAAGACTTGTTTATACTTTTCATAAACCGCAATAGAATGAGAGCTTAAATACAAAGCCATCTCACTTGACATAGTCAAATTCGTGACAAAAATTGTCATTTCCTGTCCATTCTTAAATGCACTCTCCATAAATTCAAACGCATTTTCAATTTGAATCTTTAAATTTTCATCCAAGACATCCACCTTATTCTTTTGTTCAAAGAAAGATTTTGTACATTGCTCAAAACGATCCTTAGGTGATAAAGCTTCATCCACATTTACCTTTTGAATTTGTTCTAAAACCACATCATATTCATGTTTTTGACGAACACTCAACAATTCACTTTGTACCTTATCATGATAGATATCCATAAATTCTTTAACACAAGCTTTATAAGAAGAATCCATCTTCTTTCGATACTCCTTTAAAAATCCGTACCAAAGATCGGTACAATTCTTTTCAAAAGAATACTGCATTACATTTCTTAATAGCCCATCTATAACTAAATTGACAACAGATACTCTTTCATCAAAATCAGCATTAAATAAGCGAGCATATATTTGACTGGATACATTGCCATTTAAAATATCATCAATTCCATAATCATCCTGATACTTTTTATAAACAAGGTAATACGCAAAGACATCTTCCGCGATATCTTCATGGTGCAAATATTCATAGATCGTATCCTGCGAAATTTCCAGATTCATTTTTTCATAAGTATATAATAAATGCGATAAGTCTTCCCAGCCTCGTGCCGTCACAAATTCCATACCATCTACACTTGTTGAAACCGTATAGAAATGGTTCGGTTTTAATTCTAAATAGCTTAGAATCATTGGATGAATATGACTTGAAATCGCATATTCCTTCCACACATAATAGTCCGTTTCTACATTTATATAGCGAATTCGGTCCATTGTCACAACATCAAAATCACGAACCGATTTATTATATTCACTCGGATTTCCTGCAGCCACAATAATCCAGCCAGCTGGAACTTTCTGATTTCCAAAGGTCTTATTTTGTAAAAACTGCAGCATTGTAGGTGCGAGTGTTTCCGAAACACAATTGATTTCATCAATAAATAGTATTCCTTCCTTTAAGCCTGTATCTTCCATCTTTGAATATACACTCGCAATAATTTCACTCATTGTATATTCCGTAATTGAATAGTTTTTTCCATCAAATACTTTTTCTTGAATAAAAGGAAGCCCCACAGCACTTTGTCTAGTGTGATGCGTAATCGTATAGCTCACTAAACCAATTTGGCATTCCTTTGAGATTTGTTCCATAATCTGTGTTTTTCCAATTCCAGGAGGACCAATCAGCAATAAAGGTCGTTGATTTTTCGATTCAATCGCATATTCACCAAATGAATTCTTTGACAAATACGCCTTAACTGTATTTTTAATTTCATTTTTTGCTTGTAAAATATTCATAATTTTTCTTCCAATCTATATTGAACAGCCCAAGAAGGCACCTTACTTTGATCATAGTCATCTAAATATATAAAAGCCGTTTTATAAGCTGGATTTTTTTTAGGATAGATTCCCTTTCCATCAGTAAAATAGAGTAATCCACAAAGATTTTGAAAGGCATGTCCATCGATCAAATCATTCACATAGCTAAAAACGGGTCGAAAATCAGTATTGCTTCCACCCACTAATGTAAATGAATTTAACAATATATCCATTTCATTTTGGTTTGACACCACATCATCCTTACGAATTCTGTCATCACATTGAATAATATGTACCTTACAGGTCTTATAAAACATGTTAGAAGTACTTAAAATACTGTAGGTATTTGACACAAAACGCTTTGCGAGGGCTTCATCAATCGAATAGCTCGTATCTAATGCGATCACAAACTCATAAATCTTCTTAACCTCTTTGGTTTCCAAAGGTTCCATTAATGGCATGTTTTTATATACGGACAACCCATATGTGTAATAGGATAAATCAAATTCATCTGGGTTAATTTGCAGTTCTTCTTTCATGATGCTAAAACGCTTTAAAAATTGTGCAAAGGAATATTTTGATTTTTTCGCTTGTAAATGCGCCACAAGAAAGGCATCCCCTTCTTCATTGTCTTTCCCTTTTTGTTTGTGATCAAAAAGCGTTTGTTTGGCAACACTCTGCCATTTTTTTTGTAGCGAAGAAGCCATTGGCATTTGTTCATCTTGCTCTTTAGGCCACAAAGCATGATCATCCACCACAAATTCATAATATAGATTTTGTATATCTTCATACGTAGTTAGCCATTCATACACAGTTATACAACTAATCCCTGGAAGGCTTTCAAGCTTACTATAAACATCCTTTCGAGCATAGGATAAAATACGTGAAATACTCTTTTTATGCATCGAATCTAACGTATACTCTACGATAATATCGCAGGCTACATTCCATATAAAATCAATACGCTTCTTTTTTAGCCATATATGATTATATAGACAGTGCAAAATACTATGTAAGTAAGCACGATTTAAAAATATTGAATTTCTTTGAAACAAATCAATAATCTTCAATGGATTGTAATAAAAATACATTCCATTCGTTGCACACGTCGCGATTCTATCATCTGCTGTAAATTCTAATGTATTCAGTGCTGTTAAAAAATGTGGCATATCCATATAAAGCTCAGTTCTAACTAGTTCTAAAATATGGATTGCCTTTTCTATTTCCCAATCTTTTTGTCGCATTAAAAATCCTCAAAAGAATACGACGATGACTGACTAAAGTACGTATTCTTTAATTCCATCAATATAGTTCGTTTTTCTAAATCCTTCTCATTCGAAATTAATCGGACCAAATCATTTTGATCCATACATTTCTCATCAATTAACTTTTCAACCATAACACATACATCTTTATATGAATGAAGATAAGAAGTCAAATCATGTGCACGTAAATAAGAATTATATTGTTTTGAACCCATCATGAAGCGAAGAATCGCAACATGAAAGATACAAGCATCGCTTTCTTCAGCACATAGTTTCTCGAAGCAGGCATCATATCCATCAAAGTCGATTCTTCCATCCTTAAAGCATTGACGCATACGAAACCCTTCTCCCTCAATATTTAAGGCAAAAATATGAGCAGGCCCTACTTCATCATAACCACCATTGTATTCTGGATAGAAAATCGAGCCATCCAAAAAGTGAATTTCAATATCCCAAGTGATTTGCGTTAGAATTTGTTTCAAGAAAGTAATGTCCATAACGAAACAATCATAATAGATATGATTCAGTCTTAAACAATTCATAAATACATCACTGCCAATACTCGATAAACCGGATGGTAAGCTTAATGCTTTTAGTTTTCGACAATTGTAGAAGGCATAATCACCCAGCTTTTGAATCGTACTCGGTAGCTTCACACTTTCTACATCACTTCCACTACATTCATGATAAGAAGCTGGAATATCTAAATTTAATATAGCTTGTGATAAATCTACTTCTTTCTTTGAAAAACAATAGTTTCCTATTTCACATACCTTATATCCATCAATATATTCTGGTATATCAACAAATGGATTAGAGGAATATACTCTTTTTATACGTATCGAATCTTCATTTATTTTTTCATAATATACACAAATTTCCATACAAAAATTATAGCACAAATAGAAAAAAGACAACTACCGAAGTAATTGTCTTGATTTACAAGTGGTGCGGGTGAAGGGACTCGAACCCCCACGCCGAAGGCGCCAGATCCTAAGTCTGGTGCGTCTGCCAATTTCGCCACACCCGCATTTCCAATGTGCTCACATATAATACACTAAGGTAAAATAAAATGCAAGCACTTTTTCAAAAAAAGAAACTATCTTCATAGTTTCTAATGTAAAATCGTAGGTTTATGCATCATTTCGATTTCATCTTGTATGTATGCCTCTACTTTTTCAAGAAGCTCATCCGTAACCTCAATGTCACCTACCATAAAAGGACTATCTCCCATGTCAGCCTCTTTCACAAACTTAACTTGTGGAAGCTGTGCCATTGGACGATCACCAAATTCTTTTTCAAATTTTTCTAATTGCTTAATAATAGGTTCAGCAATTTTTTTAATCATTTCATCTTCTGTCATACTCAGTATTATAATCAACATAAATCTTTTTGACAAGTTTTATAATTTGTTTAAAAAACAAGCTATATATATTGATTTCCTTTCAAATCTGAGTAGCAAACCTGGTGAGCTACTAGAAGCATACTACTTCTAGATTTGCTCATAAGCACCCTGCCTACGCCTTTCAGCATAGGTTTTGGGTGCTTTTTTTATAAAATCGATTCAAGTTCCTCTAAAGAAATTGGTCCTGGGCGTAGAATCTGTAGATTTTCTTTTGTACAATCCACAATCGTACTTGCCTGTAAAGCCTTGCATGTGCCTAAGACAATACCATCAATTTTTGGCAATTGCTCATATACATCATCACTCGTAAGCGCTGTTTTTTCTCCTGACTGGTTAGCACTTGTAACCAGAATTGGACTATTCAATTCATCAATCACATCCAAAATAAATTTTTCATCCGGAATACGAATCGCAATCGTGCTCAAGCCATTGGTATAAGCTGCATCAACGCTATCCTTCACATTTACAACTAAAGTTAATGCACCTGGCAAAAAATGTGCGGCAATCTTTTCAATTCTTTCATCTACTAATGCCACCTGCTTCATTTGTTCTACATTAGAAACCATCATCGGAATAGGTTTAGTTTCTGGGCGGTGTTTAGCCTGCTTTAATCTTTCTAAATCCTTTAAATCCCCATATTTAACTCCAACTCCATACACTGTATCTGTTGGTAGTGCAATAATTTTATGTTCATTAAATGCACACGCTACTTCATGTACTTGATTTTTTGTATATTCGATCATGTTTACACCTCTGTCTAAGACATTATACATCTTTTATGATAAAATACACTAAGAAAGAAAGGATGTTTAACAATGTTTGAAAATACAATTGCGGCTATTTCTACTTCTTTACAAGATGGTGCCATTTCCATCATTCGTTTAAGTGGAGATCATGCTATTGAGATAACACAAAAAATATTTGACCGTAATATTATGAATGCGAAAAGTCATACGATTCATTATGGTTTTATTATAGATCAAGAAAAAAATCCTGTGGATGAAGTTTTAATCTCTATTTTTAGAGCGCCAAAAACATATACACGAGAAGACATCGTCGAAATTAATTGTCATGGCGGTACTTTTATCACACGCAAGATCTTATCCATGGTCTTAAGTGCTGGAGCTGATCTGGCAAAACCGGGAGAATTTACACAACGCGCCTTCTACCATGGAAGAATTGATTTATCTCAAGCCGAAGCCGTTCAAGATATGATTGACGCCAGCAACAATACAGCGGCTACTATGGCGATTCATGGAATCAAAGGAAGTGTAAAAAAATTACTACAACCTTTGATTGATGATTTAATGGATATTATTGCACAGATTGAAGTGAATATTGATTATCCAGAATATGAAGATGTTGAACAATTGACCACAAATGATTTGTTGCCAAAGACAAGTGTTTGGTTAGAAAAAATCGATCACATTCTTTCTCGTGTTCAAACGGGACAAATGTTAAAAAAAGGAATTGATACGATTATTGTTGGTAAGCCAAATGTTGGTAAATCCAGCTTATTGAATGCACTTCTTGAAGAAGATAAAGCCATCGTTACCGATATTGCGGGTACGACAAGAGATCTAGTCGAGGGTCAAATTCATATTGGTAGTGTTCAATTAAATTTAATTGATACAGCGGGCATTCGTGAATCCAGTGATAAAATCGAACAGATTGGTATTGAGAAGAGTCAAGAAAAATTAAAGGATGCCAAATTAGTTCTTTTAGTCTTTGATGGTTCCAAAGAATTGGATGAAGAAGACAAACAATTATTAGAACTGACAAAAGATAAAATGCGTCTAATTATCTATAATAAGTTAGATCAGGCAGAAGCCAATAAAGATGGAATCTGGATTTCAGCTGCCAATAAAGAGATTCAACCATTGATCGATGCCTTAGAAAATTTGTATCAAAATGATTTATTAAAAGAAGATCCATTACTTTCAAATGAGCGTCAAATTGGTTTATTGAATCAAGCTAAAGAAGATATGTTAAGAGCGAAAGAAGCCATGGATATGATGGTAGAGCCAGACTTGATTGAAATTGATATTCAGGCAGCTCATGATCACTTAAAAGAAATTTTAGGTGAAGTGCATAGAGAAGATCTGTTGGATACTTTATTCTCAAAATTCTGTTTAGGTAAATAAGAAAATGCGATGACTAACCAATCATCGCATATTTTTTATCTAGTTTATTTAAGACAGTACAACCATCTTCAGTAACTAAAACTAAATCTTCGACACGAACACCCATTTTATTTGGCAAATAAATACCTGGTTCAATTGAGAAGATCATGCCTGGTTTTACCGTTTCTGTATTTGTAGAACTTACATCTCCAAATTCATGATCGGTTTGACCAATAAAGTGTCCTAGTCGGTGTGTAAAATATTCGCCATATCCAAAGCTTGAAATATAATCACGTGCAGCTGCATCAATATCACACAGACGAACACCTGGACGAATAATTTCTTCCGCCTTTTCATTGGCAACACGCACAATATCGTGAATCTTTTTATATTCATCACTTGCTTCTTTACAGAAATAAGTACGTGTCATATCCGAACAATAACGATCTTTTCTTCCACCAATATCGATCACAATACTATCTCCTGCTTTTAATACAGAATCATCTGGCATATGGTGAGGATCGGCGCCATTGGCTCCAAATGAACAAATTGGTGAGAATGACACGTCTTGACATCCCAATAATTTATATTGTTCAAGAATAAAAGTTTCCACTTGTTTTTCTGTCATGCCTTCTTTGATAAAATCTCTTATACGTTCCATCACAACATCATTGATTTGTGAGTTTTCAATCATACATTCAATTTCTTTTTCATCTTTAATAGCACGCGTATCATCTACATATTTTGATCCTAATACGACTTTTAATCCCTCGCATTTTTCCATTAAAGGAATCAAGAAGTGTGCTGTCCATTCTTTATCAATGCCAAGTGTTTCTTTAGAATCAATCACACTTGCCAACATTGAAATCGAATCGTCTGTGTCACTAAACCAAATTTCTTCACAATCTTTTTGTTCAACTGTAAATAATGTATTTAAAAATAAAACTTTTCTTCCTTCATCATTCAAATATAGCACAAACAATCTTTCTCCTGGACCCACATCTACACCTGTTAAATAATAGATGCTGCATGGTTCACTCACTAAGATTTGTTTAAGCCCATCCGCCTTCATTTTATCAATCACTTGATCGACTCTTCTTTGAAACATAATTCTCCTCCTAGAAATTCAAAGTAAATTCCGTACCTTGTTTTTCATCACTTGTCACACTTAATTTAATTTTATGACTTTGTGCAATCTGACTTGCGATTGATAGTCCTAAACCAGCTCCACCCTGATATTTTCTAGATTTATCAACACGATAGAAACGTTCAAATACGTGTTTTAAATCTTCCGGTGGAATATAACTATCCGTATTACGAATCGTAATGACTGGTTTATTTTGTATCTTTGCCAACTTAAAATAGATCTTTCCACCTGAAGGTGTATATTTGATCGCATTGTCCAAGAAAATCAAAATCAATTGTTTTAATTGTGACTCATTTCCATGTACCTCTATATTCTCTTCCACTTCATCGATTAAATCAATACCTTTTTCAAACGCAATCGATTCAAATGGCAAAACACAATGAAAACATATATCACTCAACGAACAATTCTGCATTGAAATCTCAATTCGATTCGCATCATTCTTGGCAAGAAACAACATATTCTCTACAAGCTTACGCATTCGATTGGCTTCACTTTGGATGGAATCGATCCATTTTTTCTGTGATGAAATCGATTCTGTAGAATGATTTAATAACACATCACTACCGGCTAAAATAACGGTCAATGGTGTTTTTAATTCATGGCTGGCATCTGCCACAAATTGTTTTTGTTTATCCCATGCTTGTTCAACTGGTTTTAGTGCCCATTTACTTAAAATGCAGCTTAATATAAAAAATACAAGTAATACAGTAGAACCGATTTGAACAGAAATAATCAACATTCTTTGAAAGGATGACTGCATATTTGAAATGTCCACAAAGGCTACGGCATAACCAGAAGGAATGATGGTATCTTCATCCACTTGATAGTTTGTGATCTTTTCTTTTTTATACGCAAACCCAAGTTTTTTTAGTACGCCCACATCCTCTTTATGTTCTACACTTTCAATTAAACTTTGTGCATCTTCTGCATAAATATTCCATACCGAACGACTCGTGATCATATATTCATAATCCGAGTCTGTATAAATCACAAAGGAATTTCCAATAAAGTTACGATTATTTCCAAATGAAATATTAAAATCCTTATCTTTTAGTTTTAATGCCATTTCAAGACTTCGCTCTACATCCTTTTTATCATGCACGTAGTTTGAGCAACAAACCACGCCAAATACAGATAGTAGGATCACACTGACAAAGGACATTAAAATCAAAATGAATTTTGTTTGTAATTTTTTAAGCATCGCAAACCTCAAGTCGATATCCAACTTTTCGAATCACTTTGATTGAAACTTGACTCTTTAAAAACTTCAACTTCTTTCTTAAAAATGAAATATATACTTCAACATTATTATCCATCGCATCACTTTCACTTCCCCATACCGAAACAATCAAATCATCTTTAGAAGTAATCATTTCTGGATGTGACATTAAATGTTTCATAATTTCAAACTCTTTATATCCCAAATGAATGTGTTGACTTTGACAATACAATTCACAAGTATCGAGTTGTAAAGATAAATCTTCATACTTCAATTCATGTACAATGACTTCTCCTTTACGTCTAGTGAGTGCGTTAATGCGAGCTACAAGTTCAGCAGCTGAGAATGGTTTTGTCATATAGTCATCTGCACCTACATTTAGACCTTTGACTTTATCTGGAATTTCATCTAATGCCGACAATAAAAGTGTGGGTGTCTCAATCTTATTGGCACGCATCTTTTGTACGATTTCAAAACCATTCATACCCGGAAGCATGATATCTAAAACGGCTACATCATAATATCCGCTTAAGGCAAGTTCTAAACCTTCTTGTCCATCGTAGGCCATTGTCACTTGCCATTTTTGTTCCTCTAATATTTGTGCAATCGCATACGCAATATTTTTTTCATCATCTACAACTAATATATTCATAATGCACGCCCTTTCTTCTTTTTTTATATATTAACACACAGTTCTATATTTTCTTCATCTTTTTCTATATATACTTTCGATTGTAATGCCAATAATTTACGATTCAAATAAGATACATAAAGTGAAACAGTATTTTTATACACATCGACTCGATTGTTCCATACTTTTTCAATCACAAGCCAAATAGGTACTCGATTCGATTCACTTCGAATCAACAAAGAAAGAATACTACACTCATATTTCGATAATTGATATTTTGTATTTTTACACGCAAGTGTCTCTTCTTTCTTATTCAATAGAATATCCTGATATTGTAAATAAGAATCATCTATCACATTTTCTTTTAACATCACTTTGATTCGTGCAATCAATTCTTTTGTAGAAAAGGGTTTGGACAAATAATCGTTGGCTCCTAAATCAAAACCTGTAACCTTATCATCCACTTCACTTAATGCACTTAAAAGTAATACCGGAATATCCATTTTCTTTTTTCGAATCAAAGACAATACTTCATACCCATTCTTTTCTGGCATCATAATATCTAAGATCAATCCATCATAAATTTCTTTAGAAATAAAACGAATTGCACTATTCCCATCAAAACAAACATCACAAGTATATCCCGCATCTTCTAATACTGCTTTTAATGCCTGAGCCAAATTTTCTTCATCGTCCGCAATCAATAATCGCATATTATCCCTCAATTCTATCTTTAATTGTTTGAAACGATAAGTCTAAAGAGGCAATCTCGTCGGCACATCGTTTTAATTCACTACGAATCAATTCTTCATCTTCAATATCTTTCTTATAATGAATTTGATGTTCTAGATTTGCCCAAAAATCAAGTGCAATTGTTCGCACCTGAATTTCAACTAAACATCCATCCACTTTCACAATCATATGCAGGCTTCGATATCCACTTGGTTTAGGATGCCTTAAATAATCTCTTACTTCCACCACTTCAAAACTAGAATTGATCCATTCTTTTACTGTATAGATTTCATCCACAAACGAACAAATGATGCGAACACCAATAATGTCATGAAGCAATGAATAATCGTTACCAATCTTTTTTAAAGCACTTTCTGGTGACTTGATTCTTGAAGTTGTATATTGTATACAATCGAATGAACTCGAATGAATCGTGTTTAAAACGTGATCCAAAACATTTTTAAACTTATCATAATCTGTTCCATAAAATTCTTCATATGTCATATCATAAACATACACGCAAACACTTAAAATTGGCTTAAAAAAAGTTAGAGATTGCTCTCTAACTAAAATAATATCCTTTATAATCATAATAATAGATTCGATAAATAAAACGATCATTTTTCTTGATACTGAATTGTTGTTCTAGATTTCCATCCGTATCATAAATAGATAGAAGTCCTGCAATTCCTGAATCTACGACAATATGATCCCCTAGATTTTGTGCACTGGATACATAGGCACTAAATGGAACTTCAAAAGATTTAACCAAAGTATATGTACCTTCATTTTCATCCACTAAATATTGGTAATAATACGATGTGGTACCTTTTGTGATACTTGTTTGAATTCCATCATTAACGGTCCAGTCATAATCTTTTCTTGTCTTTGAATAACCAAAGTTATTGTCAAACATATATAGATAGTATTGACCTGTTTCAAGTGAATCATCTTCCATATAGGTTACTGTATGTTGTCCTCCACTTGTTAAGAAGTCCCCTACTTTTGTATATAAATAGTCTGTATAATCTGTATCTTGCCAGAAATCTTCATTTCCGATGATATAGCCAATACTTGGATTTGTGCTTAAGTTATTGATTTTAATGATTGAACTTGTTTCTCGAGATGAAAGAATCGCACTATCATCACTTAAGTATTGAAGTGTATTGATATGCATCCAATCCCATTTTGAACCTTCTTTATGGTCGGTACTTTCTTTATAACTTCCAAATAAATCTTCTAAATCTAATAATTCACTGACTTCTTCACTGTCTACATCCACTTTAATAATGCAGTCTTCTACACTATTCTTTTCTTCATTTGTAGCTAATAAAATTAAATTTCCATCCTGATCAAATTGATAATCATGATGAATAATATAATTGCCTAAATCATAAATGTGTTCAATCATGCCTAAATGATTGATGGCTGCCATTCGATGTGTTGATACACTCATATATAGTATTTGATTCTGCATCAACATACGATGAGAACGATATCCAATAATTGGGATTTCTGATCGTAAAATGCCATTTGTATCATACATATAGACAAAGTCTTGATCATCCGCATCATTTCCTAATAGTGTATATAAACCATTGCCTAAGTCTTGTTTAGAACCAGACACTTGTTCAAGTTGAACATCTTCATCACCAAGTAATGATTTCATTGTATAGTTTGTACTTACACTTTGACTTGTACCATCCTTATAAGTAGCTGTTATTGTGATGGTATTTGTACAATCAGGAATCAAACCAATCAATTGAAATTCATGTTCTTTTTGAAATTCTTTTGCCTGATAAGCTGTAGCTGTAAAGTCAGCATAATCACTACAACTTATTGTATATGTAATTTTAGCGGCTTTATCCGTATTAAAATAAACATACATCGATTGTGTATTGGTTGAAAAAGGATTGTATTTCATAAACATATTTTGTAGTGTATAATTTCCATTCCCTTTTTCATTTTCTAAATTTGTTAATGCTTGTTCTTGAAACTCCATCGTATAAATTTTATTGATAGTGACCAAAGATTGATCTTCCTTATAAATGCCATATCCAATCGTAAGTCCAATAATCAATATAAAAATCAATATATTCCCGAGTTTTTTCTTCATAAAAAATTCACCTCGAAAACATTTTATTATGTTTTCCTTAAGATTTCCTTAAGCTTTCTTAAGTTTTTTGCAGAAAAAAAGAAATAGGCAGGATTATCTAAGGGCATGAAAAGTATAATCGCCTATTTCGTTAATGAGTATATATATATTAAAACTTAAATAAACCTTAAATGATCTTCAATGTTATAATTGGATTGGTGGTGATACTATGAAACTCTTATTTAAACAACGATTCTTTTCCTGGTTTGACAGTTATGATATTTATGATGAAACCGGTCGTGTTGTATATCAAGTTGAAGGAAGGCTTTCTTGGGGACACAAACTCGTCATTTATGATCGAAATGGAAATGAAGTGGGTACTGTATTAGAAAAGGTGTTGACTTTACTTCCAAAATTTGAAATTTATAAAAACAATGAATATATAGGATGTTTATCCAAAGAATTATCTTTCTTTACTCCACATTACAACATTGACTACAATGGATGGCATATTGATGGAACCCTTACAGAATGGAATTATACAATTGTGGATGAAAGCTATGATACTGTAGCTGTAATCCGTAAAGAAATCTTTAATTTTACCGATACCTATGTCATCAATGTTAAAGATCCAGAAAATGCATTAGATGCGCTTATGTTTGTCTTGGCCATTGATGCAGAAAAGTGTACTCGAAATAAACGGCGAAATAATTAGCACTCAACTATTGACTGTGCCAAGTAATTGTACTATGATATTAGCAGTTAAAAGATGTAAGTGCTAAGGAGGATTCAATATGCGCTATTACCCTAATTATTTTGATGACTTTTTCAATGATACTAAAAAACAAGATACAAGTACTGTATTAAGAACAGATATTTATGAAAAGGATGGATATTATCAAATCTGTATGGAGGTTTGTGGTATTCAAAAAGAAAATATTCAAATTGAATTAAAAGATGGTTACTTAAAGATTACTGCAACTCGTAATATCAATAAAGAAGATACGCGTGTACTTCGTCAAGAAAGATTTACTGGAACTTATTCTCGTTCATTCTATATTGGTGAAGGTTATAAACAAGAAGATATCAAAGCTCGTTTTGACAATGGTGAATTATTCATCTTATTGCCTACAAAACCTGTTAAACGTGAAGAAGAAACAAAATATATCAATATTCAATAGTGAGGGACTTGCGTCTCTCATTTTTTGGATTATACTTAACTTTAATCAAGTGGAGGTACAAACAATGAGTGTATTAGATCAAAACATTTCAATCTTCAGATATTTTGAAGAAATCTCAAAAATTCCTCATGGATCATTTCATGAAGAAAAAATTGCAGACTATGTAGAAAATTTTGCGAAAGAACATGATTTTAAATATGTTCGTGATAATATGAATAATGTGATTATTTATAAAAAGGCTACACCAGGCTACGAAGATCACGATACAGTGATGTTGCAGGCGCATATGGATATGGTTTGTGAAAAAAACAATGATGTTGATTTTGACTTTGAAACCGATGCTTTAAATTTATATGTTGAAGATGGCTGGTTAAAAGCAAAAGGAACAACATTAGGTGCCGATGATGGATTTGGCGTTAGCTACATGTTGGCCATTTTAAGTGATGATACTCTAAAACATCCAAATCTAGAATGTGTATTTACGGTACAAGAAGAAGTGGGCCTATTAGGATCTATCAATCTAAAGAAAGAATACTTCAATGCCAAAAAGATGATTGGTCTTGATGGTGGTGGTGAAGTTAGTACTTGTACCACAACAAGCGGTGGCCGCTATGCCTATGTTGATAAAACATGCACTTTTGAAGAAGTAAATAAACCAACCTATAAACTTACAGTAAAAGGATTAGATGGTGGTCATTCAGGTGCTTGTATTGATCAAGAAAAGGGTAACTCAATCAAAATCTTATTTCGAGTTCTACAAACATTAAAAGATATTCAAATCGTATCCGTAAATGGTGGACTTAAAGAAAATGCGATTCCTAGAGAAGCTGAAGCAATTTTTGTTTCAGACATGAAGCCAAACATTGATTCTATCGTAACTGATTTAAAAACAGAATTTGAATTCAGTGATAGTAAACTTGATATTCAATTGGAAGAAACAGACAAAGCTACTAAAGCTTTTACTTTAAAAGATACAAATGAATTAATTACACTATACTACTTACTACCAAATGGTTTGCAGCATAAATCTATGGCTATTGAAGGACTAACACTCGCTTCCCTTAACTTAGGTAAATTAAGAACAGAAGACAATGTTGTGAAATGTGCTTTCTGCATTCGTTCTCCATTAGAATCTATGAAGGATGAATTAGGCAACAAGATCAACATGATTGCACAGTTATGTCATGCATATGAACATGAAGATACAAACTTCTGTGGTTGGAACTATGAAGCGAACAGTCCAATAAGAGATAAACTAAAAGAAATCTTAAAAAGACAAGGCGTAGAAATGGAAACCGAAGCATCCCACGGAGGTATGGAAACAGGTATTCTAAAAGGATTACTACCAGATCTAGATATCATTACATACGGACCTATTGCCGAAGGTTGTCACACCCCAGAAGAAAAACTAAACCTAGAATCCTTTCAAAAAGCATATAAAAATCTATGTGATTTGATTGCAGAATTGTAAGAGAAGTCTATACTTCTCTTTTATTTTGTGCTATAATATTTAAGCACATGGCGCGTTCGGCAAGCGGTTAAGCCACAGCCCTCTCAAGGCTGTATCACGGGTTCGAATCCCGTACGCGCTACCATTTAACAATTACTCCTTAACATAAAGGAGTTTTTATTTTATGTACAAATTGGTTAAATATATATTAAAAGTGGAAAGAATTTATGAATTCAATGCTACTAAAATTAGGAATATTCTTTATTGCGATTGGTGTCGCAAAATTAATTTATGCCATGTATTTAAAACACATACAAAAGTAAGTCTAGTAATAGACTTTTTTATTTTAATCAAAATAAAAAGTGCATCACTCAATGCACTCTTCAATCTTTCGTTTTTCTAAATATTTGATTTTCTCATCATGAACCCATTTCATAATGACACGATAATTGGTCATTAAGAAATCTCTCCATTCCGGTTGAACAACAACTCTTCTTTTAAGGCCTCTATCATTTTCTATGATATATGGAAGTCTATATTTCTCATTATAATCTTTGATTGTTTCTATAATATCTTTAGGTCGATTCCAAATTGGATCATTACCACCTACATCCACCAAAAAGCTCGATAATAAACGATAGGGTGTCTGCATGATCAAAAGCTTCTTGTATTCTTTTAAAGCTTCATCATGCTGCTTTACACAAATAATAATTTCTTGTTTCGAACAATTTTCAGGCAAATACTTTTGGATGCTTAAAATCGCATTTTCCAATGCGTTTGTACGCTTTTGATGAATCAACGGACCCAAATGATATCCTTTTCCGACCACATCGTCATAGGCTAAAAAAATCATTTCATCCAAGATTTCATCAAATTCAATTGTATCTTTATAAATCATTAAATTTAACACAGCCTCTAACCAATAGAAAGAATAAGAAGAACTCGTAAATTCTAGAATCTTCTCAAAATAATCCAATCGTAGTTCAAAACTATATAAATCTAAGAATTGTAATCGCTCGACATCTAACATACCCTTATTTTATCAGTTCTGTGTACTTTTTAGAAGATGCTTTACACTTTTCTACCGGATATTTCTTCTTATTTTGTTCTAACTTCATCAACAAGATCTCTTCCATATCCACACCCAATTTATTGGCCATTAAAATACAATAATTCATCACATCCGCCAGTTCCTCACAAACATGTTGTTTATCATATTCATTATTCCATTGAAAACATTCCAACAACTCACCTGCCTCAATACTAATGGATTTTGCGAGATTTTCTGGATTATGAAATTGATCCCAATCTCTTTCCTCATTAAACTTTAATATTTCTTCAACTGCCCTTTTCATCCTGATTCTCCTTCATTCTATATTTCTTTGGCGATATGCCATATACTTTTTTAAACGCCTGAATAAAATGCGTTACATTATTAAAACCAACACTTTCAGATATTTCTGTTACATTCAATGTGGCATCCTTTAATAGATTTGTTGCCTTCTGTAAACGATACTGAATTAAATACTCATATGGCGTTACATTTAACATCTTATTAAAACAACGATTGCATTGCGCAATACTCATTGTTCCTGCATCCGCAATATCCTTTAAAGTCAGTTCATCTGCATAATACGTATGAATATATACAAGCATCACTTGTACTCGTTCTTGTCTTTCGACATCCTTTTTATTTGGTGTAAAATCAATCGTCGATAAACTTTGAACCAATTGTCTCCAAATCATTGTGATCAAAATAGAAATATCATACTCAAACATGTCTGAACCATTTAAATATAGATTGTAAACATCATATAAATAGGAAATAATTTCATTTTCAGACTTAATCATGTAACACCTTAAAAAATCCATACGCGTA
>ERZ1024483.187-NODE-187-length-19209-cov-6.813512_pt1 | contig 19209 bp, 14 predicted proteins | sample MGYA00520799_ERZ1024483 | MGnify/ENA primary metagenome ERZ1024483 (study PRJEB33242, sample SAMEA3444315) | Homo sapiens | biome: Host associated; feature: Gastrointestinal tract; material: Stool | place: Uganda | collected 2011-01-01 ...
CCAGAATTTTTTCGTGGTTGATGATGAAGTCATAGTTCTTATTGCTGCCCACTCCATGCCACAGTCTAGGCTTCTTATCTGTCATCATTCTGCCCATCGAATAATCGGCAGGACCGTTCTTTCATAATAGATAGAATCCTTTCTAGACATTAATCCTTAGATTTTAACAGAGAAAAATACTTATCCAGAACCATCAGCGAGATGATATCCTCACGCTGCTTATCCTTGAATTGCTCTACATATTCATGAGCGTGGTTGATGATAGCTTGCGCTTCATCTGGATGAGCAGTATAATAGTCCATCTTTTCCTCAAGATCAGAGAAATCAGGCTTTACTTCTATATAATGATAGTCTGGCTTCAGAGTTCCTTCCATAAACCAAGTTTCATAATATGGCTTAGGCATCACGGCGATGGAATTGGAAGACATAATCCATTTCAGATTGCTTGCCACGTCATTTCCCTCCAGCGCCATCACGTATTTGTATTTCAGATGGTCGTAGATGGAAATCTTTTCGCTCTTCCATTCTTGCTTAATCAGATCTATGGTTCCGATATCGAAGCGAGGATTTCCGAAAAACTTCTCTACAAATTGCACACGGATGTCCTTGCAGGCTATTTTCCCTCTGAAGATAGCCTGGTCTTTTTTTTCTGCAAACGAAAGCTTATCCTTCACGAAGATAAAATGGCGTACCTTGTCCATCTTGAGCAATACGGAGTTCTGGTTTTCTCCATGAATTGGGCGGCTTTTTACAATGGTAGGAATATCTTCCACATACGTGATGTCACCAGGGAGGAGATTCCATTTGTTATTGCCGTCAAAACAGCGGGCATATTCCAAAGTATCCAGATAATATACCTTCTGGCGGGTCATCGGCTGTTCTGCAACTTTAACAGCTTCTTTGTCCCATAAATCTTTGTTGAGAAGAATATTATCTTCTGTAAGCTTGTTGTAGTAGTTTACCCGGTTCAGGATATAATCGTAGTCTTTGCGTTTCTTGGCTTTGTCAAGTAAATGCTGCCCCCTCCATATCAAGATGCAGGCAGGTGTATACAGACGAGCGTATTCCTTGATGTAATACCAGGGTTTGCTGTTTTTTCCGCTATGGAATTTATATTTCAATTTTTGAATATTCATAGGATTTCTTTTTGTTTATGAAAACGATGATGATGTTATTGGGTACAAAAATACGAAATATACTTTAATCTTGCAAGAAAATGGATAAAAAAAGCAAGTATCAATGAAGGAAGAAAGATAATCTTCCTAAAATTTGGCGTTTCTGATAGTTTTTCGTATCTTTGCAACCTATGAGATACTAGGAAGGTATCTTGTTAAAGAATATAAAAGAATTGTATGTTAGAAGTACGTGATAGATTAAACTTCGAGGATTATCTGGATTCACTCTTGAATAGCGTAGAGAGTGATGACTTGGAGTTTAAAAGTGCTGCCGGTGGATTTCCTGGTAGCTTTTGGGATACCTATTCAGCTTTCGCCAATAGCGAAGGAGGAGTTATCGTGCTTGGAGTTATAGAAAGAAAAGGTAAGTTCTATATAGATAATCTATCTGATGAACAGATAGAGAAATATACCAAGGACTTTTGGAATAATGTGAATAATCGAGCTACGGTTAGTTGCAACCTGTTAAAAACAGAAGATGTCGTGGTAGAAGATTACAATGGTCACAAACTTATGTTATTCTTTATTCCTCGTGCATCCAGAGAACAGCGTCCTGTTTATAGAACATCCCAGCCCTATAATGGTACTTTTAAGCGCAATCATGAAGGTGATTATAAATGTACGGAGCGAGAAGTGCAGCGTATGTTTTCAGATGCGAATGTTTCTAATCCCGCTGATAGCCGCATTTTGAGAAATTATTCATTGGATGATTTAGATATGGAGTCTGTTGCTCAATATCGGCAATTATTTAAGTTAGCCAAGCCAGATCATCCTTGGTCTGTTTTGTCTGATTTTGAATTTCTTAAAAAGATAGGTGCTTATCGTACTGATCGTGGAACGAAAGAAGAAGGTTTTACTGTGGCAGGAGTTTTGATGTTTGGTAAAGAAGATGCCATTACTGATAATGAATGTTGCCCCGACTTCTTTCCTGATTACCAAGAAAAGCTGTCAGATAATCCTGAGATACGATGGACCAATCGTATCTGTCCTGATGGAACTTGGGAGGCAAATTTATTCCAATTCTATCTTCGTGTTCTTCCAAGATTATCAGCGGTCTTGCCAAAACCTTTCATCTTGGAGGGCAATATTCGTCGTGATGAAACTCCTGCGCATGTGGCTGTTCGCGAAGCTCTGGTGAATTTTTGTATTCATACCGATTATTCGGAAAATGCAACAATGGTAGTGCGATTGTATAGCAATAAAATTGTTTTTACTAACCCGGGAACTCTGTTGGTTTCTAAAATGCAATATTATGGAGAAAGTGCTAGCGTATGTCGCAACAAGACTCTTCAAAAGATGTTTATGTTGATTGGCTCTGCTGAAAAAGCGGGAAGTGGAGTTGATAAGATATTGGCTGGTTGGCGATTTGCAAATTGGAGAGCACCTATGTTGAGAACATTAAGTCAGCCTGACTTAGTGGAACTCACAATGATGATGGAGTCGATGATGGATGAAGGAACAAAGGAAAGATTGGTTCTGATATATGGAACAGAAGTTTTTTCTTTGGGACATGAACGCCTGTTGACTCTTAATGCAACTTGTACAGATGGATATATTACAAATGAGAGCTTAAGGGTTGTCCTTAACCAGCATAAGGCAGAAGTTGCCGATTTGTTGAAAGATATGTGTAAGCATAAATTGCTGGTTCAAGAGGGATATGGTAGAGGAACCAAGTATCGGTTGCCTATGAATGCTAAGGTTGCAAGTTCCGGCTCTAAGGTTGCAAGTTCCGAGTCTAATATTGCAAGTTCTGGGGCTAATATTGCAAGTTCCGAGTCTAATATTGCAAGTTCCGAGTCTAATATTGCAAGCTCTGGGGCTAATATTGCAAGCTCTGGGGCTAATATTGCAAGTTCTGGGGCTAATATTGCAAGTGCTCGTGTAAAACAAAGAATGTCTTATCAAAATTTAAAGACTTTGATTTGTTCTGTTTGTTCTGAGTGGCTATCTTTAGATGAATTATCGGCAATTGTAAGGCGAGATAAAATTTATTTAAGAAATTTTATAATTCCTAAGATGTTAGAAGATAATAGCCTGGAAATGCTATTCCCTGGTGTTCCTAACCATCCTAGGCAAAAATATAAAAGTACTATAAAGAAATGAAGATAAAGATAAACCCAAAATACGAAGAGATGAGAAGTTTCATCGAACGCATCCCAGATGTATTCGAGCAGGAGGGACGTTGTATCTTTGAAGGACGAAATGTTATCAAGGCTTTTCATGTAAAGTTTGATGGAAAAGAGAAAGAAGTTGTGGTGAAGAGATACAAGCAGCCTAATTTCATTCAGAAGATAGGATATAGCTTCTTCCGCTCTACCAAGGCTTTCCGTGCCTATGAGAATGCCCTTAGGCTGATGGCAGATGGCTTTGCCACTCCCGAAGGCTTTGGATATATTGAAACGAGGGTAAAGGGACTTATTGACTATTGCTACTTTGTCTCTGATATTGATAACAGTATGCCTATCAACGATCAGTTGAACTCCCCAGAGGAATTCAACAGGGTGATGGCGGCAGATTATGCGCACTTTGTGAATCGATTGCACCAGAAAGGCATCATCGATATTGACTTGAATGCCGGCAATGTGCTGTATCAGCTTCAGGCTGATGGTCATTATACGTTCTCGCTTATCGATATCAATCGTATGAGGTTTTACTCAGGCTATCCGCCGATGAAGGAATGTGTGGAAAACCTGACGAGGTTTACCGGAAGAATGGATGTCTTCGAGTGTGTGGCACGAGAGTATGTGAAACTGCGGGGAATGGATGAGAAAATATTACAAAAAATAATAGGAGCAAAGAAGATACACGATTGGCGATGGGCACATCGCAAAGGTATCTTGCATTATTTTAAACACAAAAAGTTAGGTTTATGAAAACAACATTATTGATTACGACTTACAATTGGCCTAAAGCCTTAGAACTCGTGTTGTATAGCGTGTTGCATCAGCATGTTATGCCTGATGAAGTTGTTATTGCTGACGATGGTTCTACCGAAGAGACTAAAAAACTGATAGACCGTTATGTTGATAAAATGCCAGTACCGGTAATTTGGGTTTGGCAGGAAGATAAGGGATTCAGAAGAACTTCCATTTTGAATAAGGCAATAGCAAAGGCTACGGGTGATTATATCATCCAAGTTGATGGAGATGTTGTTTTGAGTTCTCATTTTGTAGAAGACCATATAGAAATGGCTCAGAAAGGATGTTTCGTCTGTGGAAGTAGAGTGCTGCTGTCTGCCCAGATTTCCAAAAAGATTTTGGATACAAAGGTAGTCAATGTGAATCTTTGGAACATGCCTTTCAGTTATGTAAGCAACAGCTTCCGTTCTCATGTGTTCCGCAGATTGCTGGCTTTTCGCTATGCCCGTAGAATCGACCATCTCAGAGGTTGCAACATGGCTTATTGGAAAGAGGATGCCATCAAGGTAAATGGTTACAATGAGGATCTGTTGGAATGGGGACATGAGGATGCCGAGTTTGCCTATCGCCTGCATTTTGCTGGCGTTCGGAAGAAGGCGCTGAAGATGGGAGGAATCATGTACCATCTTTATCACAAGGAGGCGTCTAAAGCCCAAGAGAACATGCATAAAGATGTTTTGAACCAGGTGAAGAAGGAGCGTTTGGTTCGTTGCACAAATGGTATCGATCAATATTTATAGAGCATAGATATATGGATAAGACAAGTGTAGAACAAGAGCAGGGAAATGGCATCTCGGTGGTTATTAATACCTATAATGCCTCCTGCCATCTTCAGCAGGTGCTGGATACAGTGAAGGGCTTTGACGAGGTGGTTGTCTGCGACATGGAAAGTACTGACGACACCTTGGATATAGCAAAGCGTAATGGTTGCAAGATAGTTGTCTTTCCTAGAGGAAACTATCAGATTTGTGAACCGGCACGTCAGACTGCCATAGATGCTGCTTCCTGCAAGTGGGTATTGGTGGTTGATGCTGATGAACTGGTAACTCCAGAACTGAAGGAATATCTTTATTCCCTGATAGAGAAGGAGAATGCTCCACAGGGTTTGTATGTTCCACGCAAGAGTCGCTTTATGGGACGATTCATGCATTGTTTCTATCCCGACTACCAGTTGCGTTTCTTTATCAGGAAGGATACCGTATGGCCAGCCATCATTCATGCCGATCCTGTTATCAAGGGCAGAATAGAAAAGATACCGGCGGCTCATGCTGATATGGCGCTTGTTCATCTGGCAGATGACAGTATTGCCAGCAGGATGGGAAAGATCAACCAGTATACAGCTAACGAGATAGAAAAGAAGAAAGATCGCAATTATGGAATGGCAGCTTTGTTCTATCGTCCGTTGGTGCGTTTCTTCCGTGCTTATATTCAGAAGGGTGGCTTCCGTGATGGTAAGGAAGGATTTGTATGTGCCTGCTATGAAGGCATCTATCAGTTTGTTGCTGTCAGCAAGATTATAGAAGATCGCTTGAAACATAAAAAAGGTAAGTAGTAGTTTGGGCTACTTACCTTTTTTGTTTAATGAATGGTATTGTTATTTCTGATTTATTTTCCTTCGATAAAGGTCATTCCGCCTGGACCTACTTCATCACGGCAGCGTTTTAACAATTTGGCTGGCGTTTCTTCGCCATCATCGAAAGGTAATGCTACTACCGTTTTCTTGCCATAATAGTTTGCCATACCTCGGTTAATCCAATAACCTGGATAAATAGTGATATCATGGAAGGCATCGGATGGCATCTTTACGGTAAGCGGATTTAATACCAGATGATCTGCTTTGCTTTGCTTTACGGCAATTTCGCGCTGCTGCATTTCTAGGTCAAACTTCTGTGCTGTTCCTCTACGCAGCAAGGAGAGTGTTCTGTTGGTAGTAGTTGGCTTTGCTGTGATAGAAAGTACCAACACAAGCCAGTAATATACCGGTAGCCATCTGAAGTATTTATTATATTTCAGTCTGATTGCCTCTGTCAAGTTTACAATAGCAACGCTTATTGGTTCCAGATCAGCCGCTCTGCGCTGAAGAGCACCAGAAAGATAGTAGATATTGAAGCAAATCATCCACAGATGCACATAGAAGTATACATTCTGTGTTCTGTCTGCTCCTTTGGTTCCCATGGCATAGCTGTTTGGAAAAAAGAAGGCGCAATAGAGTAGGAAAGAGATGAGCAGATAAAGCCATGGATGAGAAAACCTAAAGTGGGATGCCTTGGCTAATCTTGCAAGAAAAGGTATGAGAATGGTAAACATGAGTATTTCTGTGATTTTAATGGCATCAGCGAGAAATTCTATGCCCTTTGCTATCGCAATAAAGAAGGCTGAAACCACATTCGGTTGACTGGTGACTGTGGATTGGCGGACAGTATTGCCTGGTGCAAATACACTGAAAGCAAAAGCGCAGGCATAAATGATAAGGATAGAAAGCAAGAAGAAAGGAGTCTTCTTCCTCTCCACCCACATCCATACGATTGCCATAAAGAGAATGGCTGGCATACCCAGACCGGTAACAAAGTTGCCGCCGGCAATGAATATGGCGAGTGCTGCGGAAACCAGCGTGATGATGATTTTCGCTATGATGGATTTTGTAAGATGGAATTCGATGAGTAGGGAGGCAAGGAACAAAGAAATACTATAATATAAGGTATAGTACATCGCTCCGTTATACCAGCAGAATGCATCGTAGAACGACCATACGAACTGTACGGTCATTAATACAAATAGAGTAGAAATGAAAGTGTATTCCAATTTGCTGATATGTAGCAATCTGCGTAATATTGTGTATCCCAGTGTATAGGTGGAAAGAATTAGGCTTCCCAATAGAATAATCGGTACAAGCCAGTATTTGCCAAAAATTCCAGGTTGTAATGCCATTAGGAAACATGCCGAATAGGTACCCTGCCATGTCTGGTAGATATGCATGGATTCAGCCCAGGCCGCCTGAATACATGCCCCAAATGAATGGGTGGCAGTCCAAGCCTTGTAGACAGGAGCTCCGAATACATAGTCATCTGCAAACTGATGGAGATAGGGACCTATTGCCACAACAGGGATGACGGATAAGATTAGAATACAAATCGCCAATATCGTATGGCTTTTTAACAATTTCTGATTCATCGTATTATTGTTTTTGCTTATTTTTATATGTATAATAACAGAGAAACTTGTGCTTTCTTGCACTAATAGTTGTTAAATTATATAAATGCCGTTAAGACTAAAAGGAAAAAGCTTTCAAGAAAGGAAATGGACATCATGTAGACGAACCTATATGATGACCATGTCTTTTCTTGCCTCGAAATTGGCGATAGTCTTGACGATTTCTTCTGATATGTCATCGGATACATACGAGAAGTCCTTGCCGGTGCGGATGGCTTTGAGGAAGGAGAGGAGCATATAGCGCAACCCTTCTCCATCCAGCTGGTAGAAGTAGCGCTTGTTGTTCTGCGGATTCTCGTATCTCACCTCGAAGTAATCGGTCTTCCACCATGGGGCTGGTACGTAGATGTATCCCTTGGTGCCCGAGATAATCAATTCGCCTTCCGACTTCACGCCTTGACCAACCTTCAGCGAAGCTACGGCATGAGGATAGAGGAAGGATATCTTGGTAAAGGCATCATAGCGCTTTGCTTCGTCCAAGAAGTGAGTGGCTATCTGTTTGTTGCTGTATTCTGTGCCTAGAAGCTGGAAGATAGGCAGGAGTGCCGTCGGTCCCCAGGCGCAGATACTGTTCCATTCGTAAAGACTCTTCTGTGAATCCTGGGTCGGGTCAAAGTCTACGAGACTGGTGCAGGTTGCATCCACCGACATGATATCACCGATGATACCGCCCTTAGCCAAGAGTAAGAGTCGGTAATAGGCTACGGAATAGGCGGTCTTGATAGAATCCATCAAGACTACCTTCTTATCTTTTGCTATTCCCTTGAGTTCTTTCCATTGCTGAGGCTGAAGAGTGATAGGCGATTCGCACAATACGTGTTTGCCAGCTTCTAATGCCTCCTTTATTTGAGCATAGTGCTTGCTTGGGGCAGAGATGACATAGAGCGCATCGCTTTCATCCAGGAGTTCCTGAAAACTGGCTGCCTGCTTTTCCGCTGCCTGCAGATTCTCTGAGAGATATTGGTCGTTGAGGGAGAAAACCTTTCCTGCCTCTAGCCCATTGACATATTGGCTTTCCCGCTCTATCTTGTTGAGGATAGGCGATTCGCCAACCAGTCCGAGGCTAACCACCTGCTGCTCGCTTCTGATCTCCGTGCTCGATACGCCCTGAGTGCGGTCTAGATAAACCACCTTGCAATAGGCGTTGAGATAGTCAAACTTGCCTCTCCAGTCAGAACCTACGGTAAAGATATCTATGTCCAGTCGCTTGATGTCGTCAATCTTCTGTCCCTCGTATTCCTCGATGATGATTTCATCGGCAATGCCAGTGGCACGCACGGCTTCCACTCGTTCCATGAGGGATTGTTGTACATTGATTTTGCCACGCTCACGGTCGAAGGTATCCGAGGTTACGCCCACGATGAGGTAGTCGCCCAAAGCCTTGGCGCGCTCCAGGAGACGGATGTGACCATAATGAAGCAGGTCGTAAGTACCGTATGTGATGACTTTAACCATAAGTTTCTCTATCTTGAAAGTTCTCTATACCTTAATTATATATATTATAGCAGTCCCTTTATAGCAGTCCCTTAGCCTGCATATCCTTCAGTGCATCAACGAGAGTGGTGTTGTCTTTTGGACTCAGGTTGCCGAGATGACCTACACGGAATATCTTTTCTGCCATGTCGCCACCATTAGGACATACCCAGATGCCATATTCGTCTTTCAGCTTCAGGAAGATGTCGTAGGCTGAGGCGTTCTGTGGATGCAGAGGAGTAACGGCATTTGACATCGATTGGGAAACGATGGTGAATGGCAGGTCCTTGATCTTGCTTCTAAAATCTTCTGCAAGCATTTTCATGCGCTGGTTCTCGCTCTCCACACCGCCATTGCGCTCTATCTCCTTCAGGCGGGCATGAATCTGCAGTAAGGTTCCTACGGCTGGGGTGAAAGGAGTCTGTCCACGCTCACCATTCTTCAAGGCATCCTTCAGGTCGAAGTACATTGACTTCACCTTGTTTGCCTCTACTCGCTTGATGGCTTCTGTATCGAGAATGATGACAGAAATGCCTGGAGGACACGCCAATGCCTTCTGTGAACCTGTAATCATCACGTTTACGCCCAACTCCTTCATGTTGAATGGGTCCGCGAGGAAAGAACTGATGGAATCTACGGTCAGGAAAATATGGTTGCGATGACAGAAGTCGCTGATCATCTGGATGTCGTAGAGTACGCCGGTAGAAGTCTCATGTAGATTGACGAGGAAGCCGGTGTAGCCTTGTCCCTCGTATGGCTTGAGGTCTTCTGCCGTGAGTGGAGTCCCCATCTCAAGCTTGATTTCTGTATGTGGAATCTCATGAATTTCACAGAGTTGTACGAATCGGTGACCAAAGCTACCACCATTCACTACCAGTACTTTGTCGGCAGGAGTGAATACATTCATGACCACGGCTTCCATAGAGGCTGTGCCCGAACCTGTGATAAAAACTGTGCGGGCATCGTCTGATGCCTTGGCAAACTGCTTCATCAATTGTTCGTTCTCCTTCATGATGGCGGAGAACTCTGCTGTTCTGAAATAAGGCACCTGTTCTGCACCGATGGCTCTAACCTCATCGCTTGCCATCACAGGTCCTACTGTAAAATTAAGCATATCTTTATTCTTTTTTGATTCTTCCAAATGTCTTGATGCTGGTATATTTACGCCAGAGATTCAGCTTTCTCTTCTTCGGCACACCATGACGGCGGATGTAGTCTTCGGCTCCGTCGAGCATGCGCTGGCATACGTTGCCGTCCAAATATGGATCGTAGTTGTCTACTATCCACTGTCTCTTGGCTATCGCCTCAGGGTCTGTGAGGGCATGGTCGTAGGCGGCAATCAGTTGATCTGGTTCCGTGATGTTTTCCCAGTAGATATCCTTGGATATGGTGCCGAGGGTAATGACAGGGCGAGAGAGCAGCAGAAACTCATAGATGGTAGAAGAAGTGTCGCTGATGAGCGTATCTGCCATCAGCTGATATTTCGTTACGTTCTCTCCCTTGTCGATGAAGAGAACATCCTTCTTGGTTGCAGCCCATTCACGGTATTCATCTACCCATTCCTGGCGGGTAAGCGGATGGAACTTCATTACTATCAGGGCATTGCGCTCCTTAGCCAGCTTGCCCAGCTCTTCCTTGATGTAAGGAAGCGAAGTGAGTTTTGGCGAGAAGGTTGGGGCATAAAGGATCAAGGTCTCCTTGCCGCTTTCCTTGAGCAGTTTCTCTCGGTCGGCATCATATTTATGCAGGTTTTCCTTGATCCAATCCTGCTTAGGCCATCCCGTTTCCAACACCTCGAAATCGCCATATTTCTTAGCCAGAGCCTCGAAGTGGGAGGTGAAGTAAGGCCCTTGGGTAAAATAGGTGTCAAAGTAACGGCGGATAATCCAGTGATCTTTCTTCTCTGCGGCATAGCCGTGGAATACCTGTATCTTGACGCCTGGCAGATAGTAAGGCACAATATTGCCTGGCACATAGATAGCCTCTGGCTGGAAGTCATAGACTTCTTGAATAGAGTTGGTCCATTTCACCTGGTCGGCATATGGAAAACTGTCTATCTTTGGTTTGTGGATATACCACAATATCTCGTGTGGCAAATGTTGCTTTGTCACATGTTCTTGTATTGGATTAAGTATGTCTATGGCATACTTGTTTTCACAGAAAAGAACTATTCTCATGATTCTTTAGGAATTACTTTACCGTTTTTGATTTCATATCGCTTATCAAACTCCTCCCTGGTTCGCTTCCATCTGTTATGCGTCCATAAATAATAAGGTGGATTCCGGCGGATGGTTTCTTCCAGCATCTGGAAGAAACGACGGGTAATCTCGTGCTCCGGCAGGGAGTTCGGATTGCGGGTGATGAGTTTGTATGTTGCTGTATAGTAGCCGCGCTTAGGGCGGGACATCTCTACATAGAACACGGCATCGTTTATCTTTCTCATGATTCTCTCGCCGCCAGTAAACACTGGGGTTTCGGGATGATTGAGGAAAGGAAGCCACAGGTGGATGTTCTCCCACTTGGGCCCCTGGTCGCTGATGTAGCCGAAGATGCTCATGATGCCCTTGCGCTTGTAATCCACCAAGTAGCGGAGGATGTCTTTCTTGGGCACCACTACGCCATTCTCCTCGTGAGAACGGATGCGCTTGAAGAGTTCGTCGAAGGCTTGGTTGCGCAGAGGATGATAGATGAGACCCATCTTGCGTGACTTGGGCAGTTCGATGCCCACACATGAGAGCCACTCCCAGTTGCAGTAATGGCCCAGGATGGCTGCCACGTTCTGACCTTCCTGGAAACATTGCTCCACCTCCTCGCTGTTGATGACCTGGAATCGCTGTCGCAACCCCTTGTCACTGATGCTGAGCAGTTTGACAGCCTCGAAGAAGTAATCACTGAACCAGCGATAGAACTTCTTCTCGATGTCGATAATCTCTTCTTCTGATTTCTCAGGAAAAGAGCTGGTGAGATTCTTACGCACAATGCCTCTGCGGTACTTGATGACGTAATACATCATGAAGTACTCGAAATCGGCGATGCAATAGAGCAACCAGAATGGCAGCAGCGATATTGCATAAAAGAACGCATAAACAATCTTAACCATCAACAAAACTATTTATTGTTAATTATTAATTCTCAGTTATATTACACCTGCTGCATATCGTGCAACTTTTTGTAATATCCGTCTTTTCTAATCAGTTCATCGTGGGTACCGCGCTCCACAATCTTACCCTCGTGCAATACATAGATAGCCTCTGGCTGGAAGTCATAGACTTCTTGAATAGAGTTGGTCCATTTCACCTGGTCGGCATATGGAAAACTGTCTATCTTTGGTTTGTGGATATACCACAATATCTCGTGTGGCAAATGTTGCTTTGTCACATGTTCTTGTATTGGATTAAGTATGTCTATGGCATACTTGTTTTCACAGAAAAGAACTATTCTCATGATTCTTTAGGAATTACTTTACCGTTTTTGATTTCATATCGCTTATCAAACTCCTCCCTGGTTCGCTTCCATCTGTTATGCGTCCATAAATAATAAGGTGGATTCCGGCGGATGGTTTCTTCCAGCATCTGGAAGAAACGACGGGTAATCTCGTGCTCCGGCAGGGAGTTCGGATTGCGGGTGATGAGTTTGTATGTTGCTGTATAGTAGCCGCGCTTAGGGCGGGACATCTCTACATAGAACACGGCATCGTTTATCTTTCTCATGATTCTCTCGCCGCCAGTAAACACTGGGGTTTCGGGATGATTGAGGAAAGGAAGCCACAGGTGGATGTTCTCCCACTTGGGCCCCTGGTCGCTGATGTAGCCGAAGATGCTCATGATGCCCTTGCGCTTGTAATCCACCAAGTAGCGGAGGATGTCTTTCTTGGGCACCACTACGCCATTCTCCTCGTGAGAACGGATGCGCTTGAAGAGTTCGTCGAAGGCTTGGTTGCGCAGAGGATGATAGATGAGACCCATCTTGCGTGACTTGGGCAGTTCGATGCCCACACATGAGAGCCACTCCCAGTTGCAGTAATGGCCCAGGATGGCTGCCACGTTCTGACCTTCCTGGAAACATTGCTCCACCTCCTCGCTGTTGATGACCTGGAATCGCTGTCGCAACCCCTTGTCACTGATGCTGAGCAGTTTGACAGCCTCGAAGAAGTAATCACTGAACCAGCGATAGAACTTCTTCTCGATGTCGATAATCTCTTCTTCTGATTTCTCAGGAAAAGAGCTGGTGAGATTCTTACGCACAATGCCTCTGCGGTACTTGATGACGTAATACATCATGAAGTACTCGAAATCGGCGATGCAATAGAGCAACCAGAATGGCAGCAGCGATATTGCATAAAAGAACGCATAAACAATCTTAACCATCAACAAAACTATTTATTGTTAATTATTAATTCTCAGTTATATTACACCTGCTGCATATCGTGCAACTTTTTGTAATATCCGTCTTTTCTAATCAGTTCATCGTGGGTACCGCGCTCCACAATCTTACCCTCGTGCAATACGCAGATTTCATCGGCATGCTTGATGGTACTCAATCGGTGAGCCACAGCCACGGTGGTACGGGTTTTCATCAGTTTCTCCAAGGCATCCTGAACCAGGCGCTCGCTCTCGGTATCGAGGGCTGATGTTGCCTCATCGAGGATGAGGATAGGAGGATTCTTGAGGATGGCACGGGCGATGCTGACACGCTGGCGCTGGCCACCGGAAAGTCTGCCGCCTCGGTCTCCGATATTTGTATCGAAACCATGCTCCGACTTGGTAATGAACTCGTAAGCATTGGCTATCTTAGCTGCATTGGCTATTTCCTCGTCTGTAGCATCGGTCTTGCCGAATCGGATATTGTCCTTGAAGCTTGCATTGAAGAGGATAGCCTCCTGGTTTACATTTCCTATCAGCATGCGAAGGTCATGTACGGCAAGGTCTTTCACATTGATGCCGTCAATCAGCACCTCGCCTTCCTGTACATCATAGTAACGTGGAATCAAATCTACCATCGTACTCTTACCGCTACCGCTCTGACCAACAAGTGCAACAGTCTTGCCTTTTGGTATCACGAGATTGATATCCTTTAATACATATACCAGTTCTGCGCTCTTTCGGTCGGTATAGGCGAAGGAAACGTGGCGGAACTCTATCTGATGTTCGAAGCTGCTGATATGTTCAGGGTTCTCCTTGTCCTTGATTTCCACCTCAGCCTGCAGAATCTTGTCGATACGCTCCATACTTGCCAATCCCTTTGGGATATTGTAGCTCGCCTTGGAGAATTCCTTCAGCGGGTTGATGATGCTGTAGAGCATCACGAGATAGAAGATGATGGTAGGACCGTCGATTCTGCCGTAATCCAGAACCAGGATACCGCCAAACCACAATACCACTACGATGAGGATGGTTCCCAGGAACTCACTCATCGGGTGTGCCATCTGCTGGCGGATATTTACACGCATGATGTTGTCGCGGTAGCTGCTGTTAACCTGATTGAAACGCTTGTTCATCTTTTCTTCTGCACAGAACGCCTTGATGATACGCAAGCCGCCCAGGGTTTCTTCTACCATACTCATCGTGTCGCTCCAAAGTGCCTGCGCCTCGATACTGTGTGCCTTCAGTTTCTTGCCAACTACTCCCATGAACCAGCCGAAAGGTGGTACAAAGAGAATGGTGAAGAGAGTAAGCTGCCAACTGATGCAGATCAGCGTAACGAAATAGAAGAGAATGAGAATAGGGTTCTTGAAGAGCATGTCGAGCGACGACATGATGCTGTTCTCCACTTCCTGCACATCACCGCTCATGCGGGCGATGATATCGCCCTTGCGCTCCTCGCTGAAGAAACCGAGCGAGAGACTGTTTATCTTCTGGTAAATCTGGTTGCGGATGTCTCTTACGATACCTGTACGGATAGGTATGATGGTGGCTGACGAGAGGAAATAGGCTCCCGTCTTGAGGAATGTCATGAAGGCTAGGAATATGCCGATGACCAAAAGGGCAGTTGATGCACTATGGACAACAATAAACTCCTGAATATAATAATACAGGTTATTGGTTGCAACCTCCTTGATGCTACCCCAATCTCCATTCCAGTGCATATACTCGTTGACACGGATACCACCGTCTACTTGGAACAGAATCTGCAGGATTGGTATCAAGGCTGCAAACGAAAAGATGTTCAATACCGCAGACAGGATATTGAACAGGATAGACAATCCCAGATACTTCTTGTATGGAGGGACGAATCGGCGTAAAATTTGCAAAAATTCCTTCATAGGTGCAAATATAGTGCTTTTTAAGAAAACCGCCAAACTTTTGGCGGTTTTTCTTGTTTATATTCTGTTTTTTCTTTCAGAAGAGTCTTTTTATTCAGAAAAAGCTGTTCTGAGGAGTTGGGGGTTATTCCTTTACTTCTTCTCCGAAGAGAGTAGCAGAGGTAGAACCGGTGATGCGAACCTTCACGAACTCTCCGATGTGGTGGTTACCCTTATCAATGACAACCGCCTTGTTCTGTTCTGTTCGGCCCATCATCTGCTCGCGGCTACGTTTGCTGAAGTTCTCGATGAGGATGGTGAATTCCTTGCCCTCGTCCTTCTTGTTCTGCTCGGCACTCACCTCGGTCTGCAGTTTGATAAGCTCGTTGAGGCGGGCTATCTTGGTTTCCTCAGAAACGTTGTCTGGCAGATGCTTGGCAGCATAGGTACCCGGACGCTCTGAATACTTGAACATGAAGGCGCTGTCGAATCCTACTTCCTTCACCAGCGAGAGGGTTTCCTGATGGTCTTCCTCGGTCTCGTCGTGATAACCCACGAAGATGTCGGTAGTAATACCGCAGCCTGGGATGATGCGCTTGATATCGGCGATGCGCTGCAGATACTCCTCACGGGTGTATTTGCGGTTCATCAGCTTCAAAATCTTATTGCTTCCGCTCTGGGCAGGGAAGTGGATGTGCTTGCAGAGGTTTGGCTCTTCGGCGATGGCGTGGAGGATGTCCTCGGTCATATCCTCTGGGTTAGAGGTGGTGAAGCGTACTCGCATATCCGGTACAGCCTGGGCTACCATGTGGAGGAGTTCGGCAAAGGAAAGACTGCCTTCCTCGCGCTTGCCCGATGGAGAGAGACCGTAACTGTTTACATTCTGCCCCAGCAGGGTAACTTCCTTGAAGCCACGCTGCTGCAAATCGCGAACCTCACGCAGAATGCTCTCTGCGTCACGGCTGCGCTCACGTCCACGGGTATAAGGCACGATGCAGTAGTGGCAGAAGTTGTTGCAACCACGCATGATGCTTACAAAGCCGCTCACTCTGTTGCCACCGATGCGCTGAGGCACGATGTCGCGGTAAGTCTCGGTCTTAGAGAGTTCGATGTTGATGGCATTGGTACCCATCTCGCACTGCGCAATCATATCCGGCAGGTTGAGATAGCTGTCTGGTCCGCAAACCAGGTTGGCATAGTGGTTCTGGATGAGGTCATCCTTTACTCGCTCAGCCATACAGCCCAAAACGCCGAGAATCACCTTTCTTCCCTTCTTCTGCTCTGCATGGAGGGTGTCGAGGCGATGATAAATCTTGTTCTCTGCATTCTCGCGGATACTGCAGGTGTTCAGGAAGATGGCATCAGCCTCTTCTTCTTTCTCACAAATTTCGTAGCCAGCCATCTGCATTACAGAGGCAACTACCTCACTGTCTGCCACGTTCATCTGGCAGCCATAAGTCTCAATAAATAGTTTCTTCATTGTTCTAGATGAATTCTATTCGTTTATAATGTTATTGTAATTAAAATATGTAACTATCTGAATCTCAGTCGCGAAGAAGGAGTATGATGCTCTGTCATTCCCTTCGATACTGCCATCAATGCAAAATAGATGACGACGGCAGAGATGAGGCCGGCGATGGCATCGATGAGATAATGAGCCTGAATATATACGGTAGCCAGACACAGGAAGATGTAGAATGGCAGCATCACGTATAGCATTTTCCTGTTGCCGGCATGCCAGACCAGAAGCATGCAGATGGTACTGACGCCCACATGCGAACTTGGGAAAGCGGCAGTAGGACGCTCACCGGCGTTCTTGGCATCCTCTACAAGCTGGTAGAAGATTCCATCGGTGTAACCTGGGGTAGGCAGGCAGTTGGTATGGGTGTTGAAGTAATCGCCCAAAGCCGGGAAGATGCCTTTGGTTATTTCTGATACTCCTACTGCATCAAAGTAGAAGGTTGGACCTACTACCGGTACGTAGATGTAGAAGAGGTAGTAGATAAAGAAACTGGCGAGCATGACGAATGCTGCTCTTTCAGCCTCATAATATCTGCAGAAGAAATAATAGAATGAAACCAATGCGATCATCGGATAATACATAAAGTAGCCCATCGACATCAGTTCGCTTACTACAGCCCAAGGCATGGCTTTGGCAAAGAGCAGGGCGGGTTGACATCCGAAAAGTCCCTGTTCCCAACCTGCAAAGATATGGTCGAGGTTTGGGAACATACGGTTGATTTCGTAGGTGTCGGGATACCACCAGGCAAGCAAAGCCATCTGGGCAATGATGCGCACCATCTTGGTGATGCGGCAAGGTATCATGCGGTATACTGCCCAAAGAGCGATGGTCATGACGAGCGCTCTCAGTCGTCCCCAGAGCATAGCTTCCGGGTTTACGAGCTTGGTGTAGGTAAAGAGCATGGTGATAATGGTGATTGCCATATATCCCAGCATGACCCATTCCAGTGTCATCAGTCCCTTCTTCGGGTTCTTGTCTATCTTGAAATAATCTTTTATCACGCTTCTTATTAGTTTATAATTTACAGCCATCCGTTATCCTTGTACCATCTGATGGCGAGCTTCACGCCTCTTTCCAGTGGATAATGAGGATGATAGCCCAGTTCATCCATAGCTGGCTCAATATCACATCGCCAGTTGCGCTGTTTCAGAATGTTGTACTTGTCATTGTTCAGAGCCGACATCTTGCCAGTCATTCTTCCGAGATATTCTCCGAAGAAGGTTACGATGCGCAACACCCAGATTGGTGCCTTGATGCGTAGCATCCAAGGATTACCTAACTCCTTTTTAATCAGGTCGCTGAAGGCGGCCGACTGGTAAACTTCTCCATCGCTGAGGAAGTATTTCCTGCCGTTCATTCCATGATCCAGAGCAAGGAATACTGCCTGCACCACATCCTGTACATACACGAAGGTAATGTCCTGACGTTTGAATCCTACAGCGAAGTCAACATGTTGCTTGATGCTCTGCGCCATGAGGAAATAATCTTTCTCCCTAGGACCGTAAACTCCTGTAGGGCGGAGGATGATATAAGGGAAGTTATTGCCGATGCTGTCCAGATAGCGTTCTGCCTCCAGCTTACTCTTTCCGTATGCTGTATTTGGCTTAGGAGTATCATGTTCTGAGATTTCCTGATAAGGCTGCTCTTCGCGGATGGCTCCAAAGATGCTGAGCGAACTGACAAAGACAAATCGCCTGATAGGCATCTGGAGGCGCAGAAGGACGTTCACCAGATGTTTGGTTCCCTCTGTGTTTACCTTATAAAAGTCCTCTGCATGCAGGCACTTCGTTGCGCCGGCTGCATGCACTATATAGTCGAACTCGTGCGTGGCGAGTTCTTTCTCCAACTCTTCCTCTGAAGAAAGATTGAGATTGATAAAATGGATGCGCTCGTCTTGCAGATACTTTCTGGAACTGGTAGGGCGTACTGCCGCCCAGGTTTCCATGCCCTGTCTCAAGGCCTCTTCCACGATGTAGCTGCCGATAAAGCCCGACGCACCCGTTACTAGAATCTTCATTAATTATTTATAAAATTGCAATTTCGGCTGCAAAATTACAACAAAAAATCGAGTTATCCTCTATGTTATGCCAAAATTCTTTCTTTTTCTTTGTGAAATCACTTCTTTATGGCAACTTTGCTGTTGTGAATCAAGTATCTTGCTTAAAAACATATCTGTTTGTCCTATTTAATATAGGTAGTAAATAAAGATAGGGCATGAAGCCCACTAATGAACTTCATGCCCTATAAACTGTTAACTATAAACTCTCTCTAAGCTTCATGCTGTCTTACACCCATGCGGGCCTCTACTACGTTTACTACATAGTCGCCGAGTTTCTCGCATTCCTGGATGATATCCATATACATGGTACCGATGGCGTAGGTATAGAGATGGTTGTTTACATCGTTGATGTTCTGGCTCTTCAACTGATTGCGATAGTTGTTGATTTCGTTCTCGATGTTGAAAGAGAGGTTGGCATCATTATCTACCTTATGACCCACCAGGGTGATGTTCATCTGGGTGAGGGCATTATCTGTAAGCTCCATCATCTGGTGCATGTGCTCATACTGAGAAGGAATGAAGTCTTCCTTGCCACGGATGCGGCGGTTTAGTGGGCGGGAAATGTTGCAACAGATGTCACGCGCACTCACAATCCAACTCGGAGGAGCGTG
>ERZ1024483.193-NODE-193-length-18960-cov-7.009892_pt1 | contig 18960 bp, 12 predicted proteins | sample MGYA00520799_ERZ1024483 | MGnify/ENA primary metagenome ERZ1024483 (study PRJEB33242, sample SAMEA3444315) | Homo sapiens | biome: Host associated; feature: Gastrointestinal tract; material: Stool | place: Uganda | collected 2011-01-01 ...
TTTGTCGTACAGATCAAAGAGATTTATTGTATTCGGATTCTTGTATTGTGAAGGGGATTAACTGGATCTTGCCTAGTTTAGATGAGATTCCTACAAAGTGTACTTGTAAGTTTAGATATCGTCAAAAGGATCAGGATATTGAAATTGAAAGATTGGATGATACAAGTGTACTTGTGAAGTATCCACAAACAATTGCGTCTATCACTGAGGGTCAGGAAGCTGTATTCTATGATGGTGACAAGTGCATTGGTGGTGGTGTCATTGAAGAAGTGTTTAAGGATGGCAAGAATTTAAATCAATTGATTATGGAGACGGCCAATGGACATCGAGGCTAAGCTTGAATATATCATATTTGAAAATAAGGCGAATCATTATGTGGTGGCTGGCTTTTCAGAGTTAAAGACGTATCATCATTTCACGGCGGCTGGTCGTATTGAAGATCCTGTTGAAGATCAGGAATATGTGCTTGAGGGTGAGTATATGACGCATCCTAAATATGGAGAGCAATTTCGTGTGGATATGGCTAAAAAGAAGTTGCCGGATAATTCGGATGCGATCATTCATTTTCTTTGTGGAGAAAACTTTCCTACGATTGGAAAAAAGACGGCGGAAAGTATTTATGAAGTATTGGGTGAGAATTGTTTAGAGAAGATTCATAAGGATCCTGCAATTTTAAATAGAGTGCCAAATCTTTCCGAAAAAAAGATTGCGATCATTAAAAAGGGAATTCAGGAATTTACGGGTTTTAATGAGGCATATGCCAAACTATTGAAGTATGGTTTGAGTCCTAGACAAATTCAGATGTTATTGGATACGTATGATAATGTTCTAGAAGTGATTGAAGAGGATTGTTTCAAGCCATATTATGAGGTGTATGGCTTTGGTTATAAGACAGCTTGTAAGATGGCAAGTGCCATTGGTTTATCGAATGAGGATCCTAGAAGATTAGATGCCTATATTTATGAGTTGGCTAGACAATTATCTATGGCAACGGGAAATACGTATATTACGTTTGCGACAATTTTTTCAAATGTGCAAGGTGTAAGTGAAGAATTGATTCATGATAGTATTGATCGTTTGGTGGCCATGCAGTATTTGTATGTGGAAAATATGCGTATTTATCCTTTTACTTTGCATGAAGATGAGGTAGTGATTGCCAAAGAATTGAAGCATCATTTGTTTGAAGTAGAACGTGTGGATGTGCAAGAACGTATCCAAAAGGTAGAGTTTTCTTTAGCTATTACATATGATCAGGAACAAAAGGATGCGATTCAATTGTTTTTTGATCGTTCTTTTATGATTTTAACGGGTGGTCCAGGTACTGGTAAGACAACAACGGTAAAGGGAATCTTGGAAATATGTAAAGAAGTGTATCCGGATAGTAAGATTCAGCTTTGTGCACCAACGGGAAGGGCTTCAAAAAGATTGGCACAATTGTCGAATTGTGATTCAAGAACGATTCATTCTTTGTTGCAGTGGAATTTGGATGACAATTCCTTTGGTAAGAATGAAGAGGATCCTTTGGATGTAGACTTCATTATTGTGGATGAGTTTAGTATGGTGGATACGCATTTATTTGCCCAATTATTAAAGGCTTTGCCAGATCGTTGTCGTATTCTTTTGATTGGGGATGAAGATCAGTTGGAGAGTGTGGGTCCAGGTAAGGTTTTGGAGGATCTAATTAAATCCAATGTGATTGATACTGTGCATTTAAAGAAGATTTTTAGACAGTCAAATGGTTCTGGTATTGTGACTTTGGCAAAAGAGATTCGTGAAGAAACAACTTGTCATTATGAGGATGGGGTTGAATTTATTGAGCGAACAACACCTAAGATCATGGATGCGCTTATTGATTATGTAAAGGATATGGATCTAGATTCTATGCAGATCTTGGCGCCTATGTATAAGGGTGTAGCTGGTATTGATGAGATCAATCGTCAGATGCAGGCTTTGTTTAATCCCAAGAGTCCACAAAAGAATCAGATGAAGGTTGGAACAACGGTATTTAGAGAAAATGATAAGGTCATGTTACTAAAGAATCTTCCAGATGATGATGTCTATAATGGTGATATTGGTACGATTGTTGAAATCGACTCGAAAAAGAATGTCATTTCGGTGGATTTCACAAATACGATTGTCGATTTTTCAACTGATTTTCTTTATTATTTAAAGCATGCGTGGTGTATCAGTGTTCATAAATCACAGGGTAATGAATATCAGACGGTATTTTGTATTGTGGATGTGAATGCGAAAAATATGTTGGAGAAGCGTTTATTGTATACAGCGATTTCTCGTGCTAAAAAACAATTGTATATTATAGGGAATAAACAATTATTTGAGACACAAGTAAAGCTAAAGCAGAAAAGGATGCGTCAAACGACGTTGCAGGAAATGATTGAAACTGTGGCTAAATATAGGGTATAATATAGTCACAAGAAAGGGGCTAATTGTATGCAGATTATTCCAATGCGTGATTTGAAAAATACGGTTGAAGTAGAGCGTCGCTGTGCAGAAGAAAATGGTCCTGTGTTCGTAACCAAGAATGGATATGGAAGATTGGTTGTTATGGACATTGAGTATTATGAAAAAACAATGAGAAAGATGTATGAAGCAAAAACAATTTTGGACGGTTTAGAAGATGCGAAATCTGGAAATACTGTAGATGGAGATACTGCAATTTCTAATATTAGGAGCAAATATGGCATCTAAATTTGGATATCGACTGACCAAAAGAGCGGAATCTGATTTAGATGGGATTGTCTCGTATATTACAGTTGATCTTGCAAATCCACAGGCTGCATCCGACTTCGTAGATAAGTTGCAGGATACTATTGAAGAAGCAAGAGCTTTTCCTGAAAGTGGTACTCTTGTTCACAATGAATTTTTACAAATTGAAAATGTGCGAAAGAAATTGGGTGGAAATTATATTATGTACTATCTTCTGGATGCAGGAGAAAATATAATATACATTCTTCGTATTGTATATGGTAAACGGAATATGGATGAAATTCTTAAAAAACTGGATATTTGATCAAGTAAGCATCAGTCACGAGTTGATTGGTGCTTTTATAATTCCGTCAAATAGGGAATAAACAATTATTTGAGATGCAGGTCAAGTTAAAACAGAAAAGGATGCCTCAAACGACGTTGCGGGAAATGATTGAACAAATACTGTGATTATTGTATATTATTTGTGTACAAAGAGTACCGTGTGGCGGCACGTAAAAGCTGTACTGCACTTGGAGCAGGGTAAAGTGTTCAAGACATTTAGATATTCTGTAGGATATCGCGCCCGCATTGGGGAGAAAAGATGAGTCTAGGTTGGAGACTTAAAAGTTCCAACCACGTTGTACAGATACTCTGTAGGGTATCGCGGCTGACAGCCAGCAGAAAACCGCTAGTATTGTTTTTGAAAGTGTTAGATGATATTAGGTCTAACACTTTTTGTATATTAAGATTTTGGCTTCGGAACAGAGAAATACCACATGTGAAATAGCACTAAAATATCATAAAATATGGATTATCAGGAACGATAAAAGGACTATCGTAATATACTTTTGAATTTGTAGAATAATAGCGAATACTAGGTACTCGCTATATTTATATAAAAAAGGCTGACAAGTACGTGGGATTTGTCAGCTATAAGTATGAATTACAATAAATGATCTTCATGAATTAGTAGTATATTTGGGCTTTCCTTTGCGATATCGAGCATACGTGTCGTGAAACCACTTTTACTAAATAGTCCATAGATAACGTTATATTTTGGAAAAGATTTGCGAATTTCTTTAGCATTATCCACTTTTTCTTTTAATGCAAAGTATACTGGTGCATCTACTGATTTTGTATGGTACTTACATTCACCGGCAAATATTTGTTTGTTTTGATGGTCTACAGACATGACGTCAATCTCTGTATCTCCATCATAATCATTTAACCAATAAGATTCAATGCGGGATGGTACAAATGAAATTGTGCCGTTACTGCATAGCTTTGCGAAAATGTTCTTGCAGATGTCTTCATAAGTGAAGGCAACAAATTTTTCTTTAAAATCTTTATGAATTTCGTCTAGTACAATTTGCATGTTGTCCAATTCCAACTCGCCTTTGTAAGGATATATATAGCAAAACCAGAAGCGAATGAAGTTGTCTGCAATGAAATACAGTCCTTTGCGTGATTTTTCTGGATTCTTTTCTGTAATAGGTGTCCGTTTTTCAATAAAACCAAGCTCTGAAAGTGTAGACAGATAAGGTGTAAGTGATGAGGATTCTTGTCCTAGTGCACTCGCAATTTTACCTAGTTTGTGATTGCCGTCTGCGATTGCCTTAATGATTGAAAAATAGTTTACCGCAGTTAAGGACTCGCTTTTTAATAAAAAATTGGGTTCTTCATATAGAAAGCCACTCTTGGATAAAACAGTATCTTTAAGCTGTTCTTCTAATGGTCTATCATCTTCAAAAAATTCTAAATATTTTGGTACACCGCCTGTCACGGAATATTGTTCTACGGATTGTTCAAAAGGAAGGTTTTGTGCTTCATAAATACTAGTGAATGGTAGTGGTGTTAAACGCATTTGTGCTGTTCTACGACCATACAGTGGACTATCATAAGAAAGTGCATGTTTTTGCATCATACCAATCAAGGAGCCGGAAAGAATCAACATCACGTTACTGTCTTTTAAAAATTCGTCCCATGCATTTTGTAAAATGGAAGGGAATGCTGAATTTGTTCTCACGAGATATGGAAATTCATCAATAACAAGGACTTTCTTTTCTTCTGGTTTATAGTCCGCAATTAGTTGAAATAAATCCAACCAATCTGTAAATTCTATTTTTTGTAGCAATGTGTTTTTTGTAGTACGTGCTACAACACCCGCAAGTCGTTTCATACTTTGGCTTTCTAATTCCTCAGTCGCAAGATAATAGAATGCACTTTTATTCTTTAAGAACTCTTTGATCAGTGTTGTTTTTCCAACACGACGTCGTCCATAAATAACCACAAAGCTACTGTTACGATTATATTCTGTATTTAATGTATGCAATTCGTTTTTTCTGCCTATGAATCTCATGATTACCCTCCTTATGATAAATCAACTTATGATAAACTCGTTTATATTATATAATCATAAGGTGATTAGTCAAGTTTCTTCATATAAGAAAAAGCTGACAAGTATGTGGGATTTGTCAGCTTAAGTTGGTTACAAGCTGAGGATTTAGTACTCAGCCAATTTCATTATAGCATCTAAAAATAAAAAAAATGGAGAACTAGCTATGTTTAGTTTTTGGGAAGGGCTAGTCCTCACGTCGAAAAGTGTTAGATGTAAAAGATTGGGCATCTTTAATTTTTATCTAACGGATAAATTATAGCATAGCTTAAAATGAACACAATAGTAAAATATAACTAAAAGTATTAAAAACACATTAAACACGACTAAAATATATTAATAAAAATAACAAAATATAACCATGAAATAATTTCTATATTTTGTCGTGACAAATGAAGTTAGTGTTGTTATTATAGATGTAAGGGTTTACATGAAATTCGGGGTATAATATGAAATTTTTTAAGCGTCAAAAGAAGAATAATATGGAGTTGGATGAAGTATATAGGTTGCTTGGAGGATACTATAGGTGTTCTGCAGATGAGGGATATCCTTTTTTGTTTGTGAGCGATGATTTTTTAAATACTTTACATTGGACGCAAAAAGAAATTGAAACTGAATTTGATAATAAATTGATTCATATGTTACATCCTGAAGATAGAAGTCGTCTAGAAAAGAATAGAGATTCGTTATCGGATCAATGTAAGACGGGTTCTTGTCAAAATGCGATTTTTCGTTTAAAAGGTAAGGATGGGTACCATTGGGTATCGGATTCGTATTCGGCTTTAAAACAAGATTCGGCTTTATTCTTTCAGGGGAATATTACGGATGTTACAAGTTTTATGTTGGATAAAGAAAAAAGGGCAGAGGAGCGTAATCAAATGCTTACAGCACTAACAATGGAATATTCGACGGTCATCATGGGTGATTTGATGGAGAATGTTGTGGTTGTTGTTAAGCATGATGGGCATATGTATGATCATGGTGGGCTTGATGATTTTTTAAGTGAGGATAAGAAGAATTATACGCATAGTTTGCATGATTTCTATAATCGTGTGTTAGTCAAAGAGTCGTGTCCTGACTTTTTAGATATTTTATCTCCCATTCCTTTAATGAATGCGTTAATGAAAAATGAAATTGTAGAATTACAGTATCAGATTTATCCAAATTCCAATGGCAATGAATCATTATATGCGAGAGCAATTCGTTTATATGATGAAAAGCATCATTTTCGTTTTATGATGGGATTTCGTCCTATGGATGAGGTTCGTAAAAAGGAGAATGTTTTAGAACTTCAAAGAGAGATTATTGAAGGTATTAGTAAGGATTATTTTTCTGTACTTTTAGTGGATTTAGGTAATGGACAAATTTATTCGTATCGTGAAGCGGGTAGTAATGGTAAGCGTATTGCGGATTTTTGTAGGTCGTATCATGATCGTTGGACTGAACTTTTGCCGGCTTATGCCACACAATTGGTTTCGGATGCTTCAAGAGAGGATTTTTTAGAAGAACTTTCATTTGAAAAATTGAAGTCTTGTAATGAAGATTATTCTTTTACCTATGAATATATGTCGGATGAAGGCATTTTGTATTATCAGGCTCATGTTTCTTATGTTAAGAAAAAGGATCGTACTAGAGCAGTTGTGATTGGTACAAGAAATATTGATGATTTAATTAAGAAGGAGCGTCTTCAAAAGGAACAATTAAAGGAAGCTTATATTCGTGCAGAAAATGCAAGTAAGGCCAAGACGGATTTCTTAAATAGTATGTCGCATGATATTCGTACGCCTATGAATGTGATTCTTGGATATAATCAATTGATGAAAAGGCAGCTTACAGATCCTGTTTTGATGGATTATCAAAAGAAGATTGAGCAGTCGGGTAATTTATTACTTTCCATTATTAATGATGTATTGAATATGGCGCGTATTGAAAGTGGTAAGAGTGTGCTGTCTGAAAGTAGTGAGTCCATTGTTGATATGGTTGAAGAAGTAACGAATGTTTTTGGGGCTATGGCCTTGGAAAAGGAGATCGTATTAGATACAAAGATAGATATTGTTCATAAACAAGTGTTGTGTGATAGTACGAAGGTAAAGGAAATCTTAGTAAATTTGATTGGCAATGCCATTAAATATACGCATAGTGGTGGTCGTGTCAGTGTTGATGTAAAAGAGCTTGAGTGTTCAAAAGATGGGTATGGTACATATCAAATTAAAATCATAGATACGGGTATTGGAATGAGTGAGAGTTTTATTCCAACTCTATTTGAAGCATTTACTCGTGAAGCAACAGGTGACATTGTTGGTACAGGGCTTGGTATGCCTATCGTAAAAAAACTAGTAGATATGATGGGTGGTACGATTGATGTTGAAAGTAAGCTTGGTAAGGGCAGTACTTTTACGATTACAATTGATCATAAGCTTGTAGAAGAAGAAAGAAGTGAAACAAGACAAAAGGATCTAATGAATTCAGAATATTCTTTAAAAGGTAAGCATGTATTATTAGCGGAAGATAATGAATTGAATGCAGAATTTGCGAAGATTATATTAGAAGATTGTGGCTTACATGTAGACTTGGCAAGAGATGGTTTGGAGTGTGTTGGTAAAGTGGTTCAAAAACCAGTTGGTTCGTATGACTTTATTTTAATGGATATTCAAATGCCAAATATGAATGGGTATTTAGCTACACAAAAAATTAGAACGATTCCAGAAAAGAATACTATTCCAATTATTGCGATGAGTGCCAATGCGTTTGATGAAGATAAAAAGCAAGCACTGAATGCGGGTATGGATGGATATATTTCTAAGCCAATTGATATGGATAAGCTTCAAAGTCAAATTATAGAGATATTAAAAGAGAAAGCGGGCAATTAAAATGTCCGCTTTGATTATAAAAGAAGAGTTGAACATAAGTTTGTGGGGGCTTAAGTCAACTCTTTAATAGGAAACTGGATATGCAAATTATAAATAGACAAAGTTATAACGTTTGCTTCACAATATGATACAATGAAAATGATAACAGGGTTGTGTAAGATGAGTTGTGATGGTGTCATACAATATTTAGAGAAAATTCAAATTCCCATTCAAATAAAAGATCGACATACATGTTTAGATTTGAATGATCGGGATATGTATATTTTAAAGAGGGGTATTGTCAAAGTGAGTTTGATCATGCAGGATGAGCGTGAATTTAATATTACTTTTTTACAAGGTCCGGATGTGGTGAGCTTGTATTGTGATTGTTTGACACAATTTAGAGATTGTCATCCAAAGATTCGTGTTGAGAGTGAACAAGCTGAATTTTATTGTATTTCAAAAGATAAATTTTATGAGCGAACTAAAGAAGATGCCAAACTTCAACATTATGTAAATACATATTATCGTAAGCGACTAAAACATGCGGTTACAAGAGAACAAGTGATGATCATGAATTCAAAGGCAGGTGCAGTATGTTCTTGGTTATATCGTCTGGCAAGTTTATTTGGTATTCAAACGCATAAGGGTATATTCATTGATTTACAGGTCACAAATGAGAATATTGCGAATTTTTGTGGGATTACAACACGTAATAGTGTAAATCGAGTGATTCGTGGTTTAAAAGAAAAGAATGTCATTCAAGTCATAAATAATCGTATTATTGTTTTGGATATGGACTATTTAAAGCAATTTACAGAGTAGGGTAGCATTAAGCTATCCTTTTTTTATAAATATAACCAAGGTTATTTATTTGTATAAATTAGTAATTGATTTGCACATTTTAGTCGATTTTTCTCGGGGGGGGGGGTACTCATCCATATACAGAAAAAATACTATAAGTAAAGCATAAATAGAGTGTGGTTAAAAAAAACTTACATGTAAACAACTTAAGAAGCCTCGTTGAAAACGAATACAATAAGGCGTATAATAACCTCGCTAAATTGTGTGAACATAAGAATTCAGTTAGATTTGCTTAAGATAAAGTAGAAATGCATATATTATCTTAACATAATCTTAATATGTGGATAGAGATATGGATAAAAGGGATTTAAGACATTTAAAGCGAAAAGAATTGATCGACTTGATTGATAAGATGCAGACAGAAAATGATCTTGTATCCAATGAAGAGGTCAAGGAAGAGCTTGGTCGATTAAAAGAGAGAGAGAAGTATTTAAAGCATTTACGTAAGACTTTGAGTGTACTTGTGGTTGTGGCTGCCATTTCTGTGTTGGTCGCAACACTGTGGATGCCAGTACTAAAGATTTATGGTTCGAGTATGGATCCAACTTTAGAGAATGGGCAAGTTGTGGTGTCTATAAAGACAAAGAAATTAAAGTCGGGAGATATTGTAGCATTTTGGCAGGGTAATAAGTTGTTGGTGAAACGAGTTATTGCAGGTCCTGGTCAAAAGGTAGATATAGATGTGAATGGAAAGGTGTCTGTGGATGGCAAAGCTATTACTGAAACATATGTAGATAGTGAGTCACTTGGAAATACAGATATAGACTTTCCACATCAAGTCGAAGATTCTCGTTGGTTTTGTATGGGTGATAACCGAGAGAGTTCGATTGATTCTAGAAGTGCTGCGATAGGTGATATTTCCAAAGAACAAATTGAAGGTAAAGTTTTATTTTCAGTTTGGCCTTTGAATAAAATAGGTATTGTGAAATAAACAGAAAGTAGGTGTGATTGTGCAAGAGTATTTAAGGCGTTTATTAAAAGACAAAGCGCGCTTAAGAAAATGGAAAAGAGTCATGATAGCACTTTCTTGTATTGTGGTTGTTTGTACGGTCTATGCATTATCTTTACCAGCTCAAACATTCGCATGTGACAAGGAAGAACATACACATACTGTAGAGTGTTATGATGAAAACAATGAATTAATTTGCGAAAAGGAAGAGCATACGCATAATGAGGATTGTAACAAACAAGAAGAAGTAGCAAATAATGAGCCAGAAGTAATAAATAATGATGAACAAGTATCTCAAGAAAGTGAAGAAGAGACAACAACGACTACAACTACAGAAACAACAACAGAACCGTTTGATTTAAGTTCAGATGCAAATAAAGATAAGATTAAATCTGTTGTTATGTATTATAAAGATGCGAATGATAAATGGCAAAATTCGGATAAAGGAGATGGCGAACCAAATAGTACAGAACTTTATTTAAAAGTTGAATTTGACCAGATTGAGACAAAAAACTTATTAGAACAACATAACGGTACACTTGTATACAAACTTCCTGATTTTATGAGAGATTTTGAAAAAGCCGGAAATGGAAATCTTTTAGCTGGAGATCAAAATATAGGAACGATTGAAATTGAAAATGATAAAGTGAAGATTACTCTTGATCAAACCTATCTTAAAAATTTAGTAGATCATGGAAATAATCAATTAAACGGTTCATTCTATGTGAAGGGTCAGATTGATTTAACAAAAATAAACAGCACTAATGGAAAGGCAACACTGACTGTTGGAAATAAAACGGTTACTTTAGATTATGGTCCAGATTGTATAGAAGAATTTGGTAGTGTAACAATAAATAAGGGATATTCTGTAGATAAAAAAAATAATACTTTATCTTATACAATAACAGTTGAAGCGGGTAAGGATGGTTGTAAGAATTTATATGTAGTAGATAAGTTTACTTCAAATTCAAATTTAGTAAGTTATTTAGGAAATATAAGTTCTACAGAAACAGAATTAACTAGTACAGATAATAATCAAGATCCATTTGAAACGATAGTAGATTCAGCATCTCATGGAAAAATTTATAAGGCAGATTCTAATAAGGCAGATTCTAATACTAAAATACCTGCATCAGGTGATAAAAATATCACAAATCCTTGTATTGTTTGGAACATTGGAAATATGGGTCCAAATGAAAGTCGAACACTTACTTATTATGTGAAGTTAAAAGATAATGAGAGTTTAAATGGAATGACAATTAATAATAATGCGAACTTATATTCAAAAGGTTCTAGAGATACTTATGATAAAGGAATAGGTACTGCTGAATTTACTCCTAAAATAGATTATAGTAATCAATTCACAAAAACAGTAGATGGAAATATCACTAGGAATACGGATGGTTCATATACAATTCCATTTAAGTCGTCTATTTCAATTAAGAAAGATACAAGTAATTATACAATCAAGAATCTACAATTCTACGATTATTTGAAACATGATTTAAATACGGAAATAAATGCGGATTTATTACAATATATTCACTTTGATAAAAGTACTTTTAAATTGTATAAGAATAACAGTGTTGTTGATTCTGCAAAATACAATATAAAGTGGTCAACTGATAATACAAAATTTAAAGAGTGGAATGAAAATGATAATTTTAGAAGTTTTGTACTATCTGGAAATGAGGATACGCCAATCAATTTAAGTCCAGGTGATAGTTGTTATATAACATATAAAGTTACTGTAAAGCCTGAAGCTTTTGCCAAGTTGCATACAGATTCAATTAATGCGTTTAATCGTTTTATTGCTCATGCGGATAATGTGGATGAACAATCTAAATTTGCGGGTGGATTTGAGGCTTGGAATTCTATCTCTAATATTAAAACGTATGAATGGAATGGAAAACAGGTAGATCCAAATGCAACAACATCATCTAAAACAGAAACAATGACTGGAGAAAGATATGATTATACAGGTAGCGGAATTATAAAGGATTCAACTTCAAATACTAGTTTTACTATTCCTGAGGGAAGTTATAAATATACGGTTGAAACAAATAAGACATTGAATGATTTTAATGTTAACGAAGTAACAATGACAGATACTTTAACTTCTAATCATATGAAGTATGTTGGGTATATGAAGGTGGAGGCTTTAGAAGCAGAATCCATTTCAAGTGATTTAAATAAAGAATCAGATGATGGATTATATACATTAAATCCAAATTATAAAACAGTAGATACAAAGTGGGTCAAGATAAATGGTCAAAAATCCTTTAGCTTAAAGCCTTCTAATTTAGGGTGGACTGATAAAAATTATGCGTATCGTTTTACGTATTATGCAAGGCCAGATGATTTAAGTACTTTTACAGAGACAAAGGTAAAGAATAAATTTACTCTTGAGGGTGTTGTTAAAAAAGGAGATGGAACAATTACTACATTTGATAAAGAAGATGTTTCTAGAGAGACGACATTAACAATCAAGGGAAATTTAAATTTAACTGCGAATAAACAATCTTGGTACTACAAAGAACCAAACACGGATTCAAATACTTGGACGAATGGTGAGCTTTATTGGGTAGTGGATATTGGTGGTACTCAAATTAATAAAGATATGGAATTCCGTGATTTGATTATAACTGGTGATAAAATAACGGGTTCAACTTTGCGTGAAGGTTCTTTGGTAGGTATCTATAAAGGTACGCTTACAGAAGGAAAGAACATTTCAGATTATAAAGATATAGAGGATTTGACAAAGAATAGTGGTTTAACTTCTATAGAGGGTATGTTTACATCTCAATTGAATGGTACAAATGAATTATTGTTAACGGCAAATGACGATATTAAGTTGGATACTGAAAAGGTTTATGTGATTATAAAATCCGAACCTTCTGAATTGCCTTCACCAACAAATAATCGTGATTATAAGACATTTAAAAATAGTATTTGGATTAAAGAAGATGGTGAATATGTTTCTGAGAATTTTGCTGAAAAGACTTTATATACGTCTCCAAAAATTTTAAAGGAGTTAGGCCAAGTCTTTAAATATGATGGTAAAACAGTTACTACGCTTCAAAAAGGTGCCGATAAAAAAAATAATGGAGATGCAGATCCTAGCAAGATTGTTACTAAGTTACTAGACAATAGTAAAGGTGTATTTATATCATGGGCATTTAAAGTGAACTATGATGGACAATTAAGTGGAGCTTATGATGTGATAGATGATATACCAGATGGCATGGAATTTACGTATATGCGAGTTAAATGGCATGGGGATGATGCTTTACAACAAGTTACATCAAAGGCAATAGACAATCCTGGTAATGGTTGGGAATTCAGAGAAAATTATTCGCCAAATGATAATAATAATTCTGAACATACAATCTATTATGTAAGTAAGGATAAAAAACAAACGATGATTCGACTAGGTGACTTTACACCAAAGAGTGTAAGGGATAATAATTCAGTCGATGTACAAGTTGTTTGTAGAATCACAGATCCAAAAGTATTATTAGGTGCTCAACCCAGTGATTTTATAAATAAAGTTACACTACAAAAGGATGGGAAAGATATTGCCACATCATCTAGTCAAATACCTTTTAAATTGGTTGACACGGATAAGAATATTAATAAGGAATTAGCTGTATCAAATGGACAAAAGCTTGAATTTGAAATCAATACGAATCAGCTTGGTCAAACACTACCTACAAATGATAATGGTGGATTAACACTTGTGGATAAGTTGGGTAAAAATCTAAAGCTAGACACAACTTCAGTTAAAGTTTATAAAAATAATAATGAAGAAGTAACAGGTTGTGTAATAGGATATCAAGATAATACTTTAGAAATTAGTAAAATTCCAAATGATATTCCAATAAAAATTAAATATACAGCGACTGTAAATGCAAAGCCAGGTGATTCTGTGAATATTACAAATACAGCGTATTGGAAGGGTTGTTCTGAAAATGGTGGTGATACTGTACAACAAAGTTATAGCTACTCTGTAAGTGGGATGATTGGAGCTTCTTCTGTAGTAAACTTTAAGCTTACAAAACAAGATCAGAATAATGTGAGTAATGTTCTACCTGGTGCAACTTTTCAAATAGAAAAGTGTACATTTGATGAATATGGAAAAATGGCTACATCAGATAAAATGGATTTAACTACAGGTGATGATGGAACAATTACACAGAATTTACAATATGATACTCTTTACAAAATAACGGAAACAAAAGCACCAGATGGTTATGTTCTTAATAAAGAACCAATCTATATTTTTGATGTAAATAAAGCAAAAGATAGTGATGTGGACACCATAACACAATATCTAAAAACTGAAGATTTAAGAGTGAGATATCAGGAAGAAAACTTTAGTTTAGGTGTAACGAATCATAAGGGTGAAATTACTGTAGTCAAAAAGTTTATAAATGATGCAGCAGGAAAACCAACTAAGCCTGTGAGTGGAACATATAGATTTGGATTGTATGATGATCCAAATAAATTAGAAAAGCCACTACAACCGCCAAAAACGATTACTTATAATGCTGGTGATACTCAAGATAAATCCGTTAAGTTTGAGAATCTAGAATTAGATAAAAAGTATTATGTTTATGAACTAGATGATCAAGATAAACCGATTACGGATACATCAAAAGAAGTAACAATAAACACTATGAATTATCAAGTGGTTTATAAAAATGAAACTCAAAACACTGATACAAGCAGTGCACAAAACGGTGAAACGGTTACTGTTACAAACAAGAGCCGTACAAAGATATTACCTTCGACAGGTAGTATTGGAACCCTGATTTACAGGTTATTAGGAGCAACGTTGGTGGTTGTTAGTGTAATATGCCTGTCAAATATAAATAAAAAAAAGAGAAAAGGAAATAGGAGAAAGATATGAAACTAATTAAAAAGGTTGCAGCCATTATGTTTGCGTTCATGATGGTATTCTCATTAAGCACAAACGTAAAAGCAGTACAAACAGGATCAATTACAATTGATAATGCGATTAAGGATCAAACTTATAAAATTTACAAGATTATGGATTTAGAAAGCTATGATCCAGAAGAAGGCTTATATTCTTATAAACCGGCTTCGCCTCAATGGAAAACATTCTTTACATCAAACTCAGTAGCACAAAAATATATAAAGTTAGATACTAATACTGATGGAATTACTTGGAAAGATAATAGTACTGCCGGAGAAACTGAAGCAGAAAAAAAGACCAGATTGGATAAGGAAGCATCTGAATTAGCAAAAGCAGCTTTAGAATATGCTAATAAACATAGTATTCAGGATAATGGTCATGATGATGCCACAGGAACTACAGTAACATTTAATAGTTTAGATTTAGGTTATTATTTAGTGGATTCAAGTGTTGGTGCTCTTTGTAGCTTAAATACAACAAATCCTTCAGCTACTATTAAAGAAAAAAATGCTGTTCCTAGTGTAAAAAAAGAAGTTAGTGATGCAGAAGATGGGACTTTTAAAGATGATAGTCATGCAAATATAGGTGATACTGTATATTTTAAAACAACTATTACAGCACAACCTGGTGCAGAGAAGTATATTTTACATGATACTATGGATGCTGCATTTACATTCAATAAAAATAGTATTGTTGTTAAATCTGGCGAAACTACAATTGATCAAACTAATTATGATATTTATTATAAGAAAGATGATGCAACTGCTACTAATAAAGCTGAGGATGATTGTACTTTTGAAATTCGATTCAAACAAGAATACTTAAATACATTAAATAAGGGTCAACAAATTGTTGTTACTTATAATGCAATATTAAATGAAAAAGCAACAATTAATGTAGGTGATCATAATACAGCTGAATTAACTTATGGAGATAAAGGGTCGGTTGAAGATAAAACCACTACATCAACTTCTCAGATGAAAGTGTTAAAATATACTAAAACTACTACGAATACATTGAATGGTGCAAAGTTTAAATTGTTTACACAAAAAACTGGCGGAGAAGCTTTAAAATTTACTAAAAAAGATGATCAAAATTATATATTAACAAAAGAAGCTACAGGTCAAGATGAAATTGAAACAATTAAAGAAGGTACATTTACTTTAAAAGGGCTAAAGCCAGGAGTTACATATTGGTTAGAAGAAACTGAAGCTCCGAAAGGATATAATAAATTAACTAGCCGTATTAAAGTTGAACTTCAAGACTATGGGATGGTAATAGTTAATGACAACAATACAGGACGTCCTTTAAGTCAAGTTGAGGTAGAGAACCAATCAGGTTCATTACTACCATCTACTGGTGGTATGGGTACAACACTAATTTACTTAATTGGTGGAGCACTAGTACTAGGTTCAGGATTTGTATTGGCTAATAAGAAAAGAGCGAAAGCTAAATAATTGAATTGATTGAATTATGTTGTATGGGGGGATTTAATTTCCCCTTCTATACAACAATAGGGAGAGGGTTGTAAGATGAGAAAACATATGTCAACTGTAATTGCGATACTTGTTTTTATTACAGGCTTGTCCTTATTGTTGTATCCTACGGTTAGTAATTATTGGAATTCTTTACATCAGAGTCGTGTTGTGGCGAATTATTCGGATACGATGGCTAAGTTATCCAAACAGGATAAGCAGGCAGAGATTGATCGGGCTGTTGAATATAATTCTAGGTTAATCAATAATGGTGGTCGATTTACTCCAAGTGATTCTGAGCTTAGTGAATATAAGAGTTTATTGAATGCGGATGGTACGGGTATGATGGGCTATATCACGATTCCTAAGATTGGTGTCAAGTTAGCTATTTATCATACGGTAGATGAGTCTGTGTTGCAGGTGGGTGTTGGTCATTTAGAGGGTTCGAGTCTTCCTGTTGGTGGTAGTGGTACGCATTGTGTTCTATCTAGTCATAGAGGTCTTCCGAGTGCCAAGTTATTTACGGAGTTGGATCGTATGAAAAAGGGAGATGTATTTTATCTTCATGTATATGATAAGGTCTTAGCGTATCAGGTGGATAATATTGCGATTGTAGAACCGAATGATTATGGTTTATTAGAAATTGAAGAAGGTAAGGATTTATGTACATTATTTACTTGTACGCCTTATGGTATTAATACACATCGATTACTTGTTCGTGGTCATCGTGTAGAGAATGTGATGGATGAAAAGAATTTAACGGCCGATGCGGCTAAGGTAAATCCTTTGGTTGTGGCTAGTATTATTGGTTTGATTCTATATGGGATTGGTTATGTTGTATATCGAATGAAAAAGAGGGGAGTGTAGGTGATGAAAAAAATAGTTTATTTTGTATTTGTTTTATTATTATGTTGTTTTTTACCTACGACTCTATTTGCGGATTCTGATTTCATGAATTTGACAGTGACTTGTCCAGTATCGAATATGCAAGTATCTTTATATCGTGTGGCGGATGAGAATTATAATTTAGTTGATGCATTTTCTAATTATTCTATAGATTTAAAACAAGATGTACAAGGAGCAGCTAATGCTTTAGAAAATCGTATTTTAATGGATGGAATAGAGGCGGATGCTTCTGGTTTTTCAGACAGTTTCTGTAAAGCTAGTTTTACTGGTTTAACAACAGGTATTTATTTAGTGGTTGGAAAAGAAGTTTCTCAAAATGGAGTATTTTATATGCCACAAGTATCCTTAGTTTCTTTAAGTATTGATTTGAGTGTGGATTTAAAGTATGAGACAAGTGATAAGTCGAGTCGTATACATGTATTGAAAGTATGGAAAAGGGATAGTAAGAAGTCTCGTCCTAAATCGATTGAGGTATGTTTATTAAGGTCAGATGGTATTGTGGTGGATAGAGTAGTATTAAATTCAGACAATCAATGGTCAACTACTTGGGACAATCTTTCGACTTTATATACATATCGAGTAATGGAAACGAGTGTTCCTTCTGGTTATAAAGAGAGTTGTTCTAGAGAAAAGGATACAGTTATTTTAACGAATACGGGTAATTATACGGATAAGGTTGAAAAGAAGGATGAGGAACTTCCAAATTCTGGTCAATTGTGGTGGCCAGTTCCAGTACTATTATTTGTGGGTCTTGTGTTGTTTGGTTTAGGACGCCATTTGAAAAATGAAGAATAGAATATCTAGGATACTATCAAGTATTGGGATCGTTTTAGTTATTTGTTCTATTTCTTTATGTGCTTATAATATATATGATTCGTTTCGATCTTATTTTGTTTCTCAACAAAAGATGAATGAGTATCATGTTGTAAAGACAAGTGTGGGTTCTATACCGGATTATGTATTGAATCCAGATATGGATATGCCGGAAGTAGATGTGGATGGAATGTCTTGTGTGGGTACTTTAGAAATTCCAAGTTTAGATTTGAATCTTTGTGTTACAAGTACATTTAGTGATGCGAATATGAAACAACTTCCTTGCAGGTATTATGGGAGTGTTTATAAGAAGAATATGGTGATTGTTGCCCATAATTATTGGTTTCATTTTGGTAGGTTAAATACATTAAAAAGTGGGGATGAAGTAATTTTTACGGATGCTTCTGGAAACCAGTTTAAATATAGTGTTGACGCAATGGATGTAGTAGGACCTGAAAGTGTATCTGAAGTAACTAATGGCAAATGGCCACTTACTTTAGTGACTTGTACTTTGGATAGTCAAAATAGAATTGTAGTGAGGTGTAAGTAGGATGCTTATTTTGTCAGAGGTAAGGGGGAACTGCGTAAAATTTATTTGCATTTTTCAAAAAGTGTGGTATATTAATTATGACGAAGGAGTGCACTGTGGCGCTCAACCTGGAGGGATACGTCCTTCCAGTTTTTTTATGTATTAAGAAATTGGTTTCGGAGAAGATGAATCTAGAGATTTAAAAATGACTGAATTATCTGGATTTAAATCTTTATTGGCATGACAAAACAGACTATTGTAAATAGCCTTGTTTAAGATGGGGTTCTTATTGATCATAATCTTCTTTTATACATTCGTATCATTTCATCAATACATCTTTTTCTGTATGTTCTGCCATTTCTTTTGTCCTCTAATGGATTATATGTATAAGTATACTGCATAATAGCTCTACATTTACATTGAATTGGATCTCTGTTAAAAGAATCAATCAAGTGTGTGCGGTATTTGAATTTATTAAGTTTGTTTTTTAATTTCTTTTTTCTTGTTTCACGCGAATAATCCTTATTCTTTT
>ERZ1024483.198-NODE-198-length-18633-cov-7.062547_pt1 | contig 18633 bp, 15 predicted proteins | sample MGYA00520799_ERZ1024483 | MGnify/ENA primary metagenome ERZ1024483 (study PRJEB33242, sample SAMEA3444315) | Homo sapiens | biome: Host associated; feature: Gastrointestinal tract; material: Stool | place: Uganda | collected 2011-01-01 ...
CATCGGTGACTGGAGTTCAGACGTGTGCTCTTCCGATCTGAAAGGTATCCGGATGAAATCAGAAAAGAGCAGAAGGAACTGGGTGCTACCGAAGGTGTACAGGTAGTAGAGGTAACCGAAGGTGGTTCTGCCGACGGAATCTTGCAGAAGAACGATGTCATCCTGAAGTTGAATGACAGTAAGGTGAAGACGATGGCCGACCTTCAAGGCTTGCTGGCTAAGTATCGTCCGGGTGACAAGGTGAAAGTTACCGTATTGCGCGACAAGAAAGAAAAGACCTTTACCATTACGTTGAAGAACTCTCAGGGAACAACCAAGGTGGTAAAACAGGCAGATATGGAACTTCTGGGAGCAGCCTTCCGTGCCGTACCTAATGAACTGAAGAAACAGTTGAACTTAGGCTATGGAGTTGAAGTGACCGGCATTGATAACGGAAGAATGAAAGACAGCGGTATTCGCAAAGGTTTCATTATTCTGAAAGCCAACGGCAAGCAGTTGCGCACCGTACAAGATTTGGAAAGTGTAATGAAAGAGGCTTCTCAGTCACCCGATCAGGTACTGTTCATGACGGGAGTTTATCCTTCAGGAAGACGTGCCAACTATGCGGTAGACTTGTCACAAGCTGAATAAAAGATATTACTAAGGTAAAAAGAATTGGAAAGAAAAGGCGTTTCGATTGCCGAAGCGCCTTTTTGATGTTTATTTGCCTTGTATTTTTCATGAAGATGAACAATCAGACGGTTTAGTCTGTTGTCTTTTATGGCAGATGGTTAACAAAAAGAGAGTAGGTTTGTCTGTTTAAGAAATTTATAGATTCTTTCTTTGGAAATCTGCCGCCTAAATAAAATTAATTTTGTACTTTTGTACCCAAATCATTTTATATAGAATGAGACAGTTAAAGATTACTAAAAGTATCACTAACCGAGAGAGTGCTTCTTTGGATAAGTATTTGCAGGAAATCGGTCGTGAAGATTTGATTACTGTAGAAGAGGAGGTAGAACTCGCTCAACGTATCCGTAAGGGTGACCGTATTGCTTTGGAGAAGCTTACGCGTGCTAATTTGCGATTTGTGGTGTCTGTGGCCAAACAGTATCAGAACCAGGGATTGAGCTTGCCTGACTTGATTAACGAAGGTAACCTGGGTTTGATTAAAGCTGCTGAAAAGTTTGATGAAACTCGTGGATTCAAGTTTATCAGTTACGCCGTTTGGTGGATTCGTCAGTCTATTCTTCAGGCACTGGCTGAACAGTCGCGTATTGTGCGTTTGCCGTTGAACCAGGTAGGTTCACTGAATAAAATCAGCAAGGCGTTTTCCAAGTTTGAGCAGGAAAACGAGCGTCGTCCTTCACCGGAAGAACTGGCCGACGAGTTGGAAATCCCGGTAGACAAGATTTCGGATACGCTGAAGGTTTCCGGTCGTCACATTTCAGTGGATGCTCCTTTTGTGGAAGGAGAGGACAACAGTCTGCTGGACGTGCTGGTGAACGATGATTCTCCTATGGCCGACCGCTCTTTGGTAAATGAATCACTTTCGAGGGAAATTGACAGAGCACTTTCTACGCTAACCGAAAGAGAGAAGGATATTATCCAGATGTTTTTCGGTATTAACACGCAGGAAATGACGTTGGAAGAAATCGGCGACAAGTTTGGGCTCACACGTGAGCGTGTTCGTCAGATTAAGGAAAAGGCAATTAGAAGATTAAGACAAAATTCTCGTAGTAAGCTGCTCAAATCTTATTTGGGATAAGGTAGAGATTGATTTCCAAAAAAAACAGAAGAGATGTATGAAGGTTAGCTCAGACCTTGATACATCTCTTTTTGTATGTAGAAAGGCTTTTTCTTTGTTAATTTATATGTCTTCTTTCGGTTTTTACGCATAATTGTGTACTTTTGCCCCATAAATTGATGAATTATGCGTTATACAAAGTTTTTCTGTTTTCTGTTAATGATGGTATTTGCTGCTTCTGCATTCAGCAAGCGGCCAAAAGATAAGAACAAATATGGAGTTTATTTGGCAGGCGTTTCTGCTTCATTTACTGATTCACTGGTGTATTTTACTGACGTGCAGTATCTGGACAGTGCTGCTGTAGATGATAAAGGATTGTTGGTGGGCCGTGCGCTGTACAGCATCCAATTGAAAGACTATTTGGAGCAGAAACAGAATGGGAAGAACCGTACTTGCTTCATGTTTTTCAGCCGTAAAAAGAAAAACGTGCAAAAGGAACTGAAGAAATTGAAGGAAAAATATACCAAGGGTGGCTCATTGTTCCTTCAGGATGTGAATGCAGAATTTAAGTTTGAGAAGCCTGATTTTGAATAATGCAGATGAAGAAATGGCTTTACACCCTGCTGGTGGTTGTGCTGGCTGCTTGTTCTAATGAAATTCCGGAACAACAGCCTGCGAAACGTTCCGGACGTACGGTGCTGGCATACTTGATTTCGAATAATAAGGCAGGTTCTTTAGATACCTATTTGCGTGATAACGTAATCGATATGTACATCGCATTGGGTAACATGAAAGAATCATGCACATTGCTGGTATTTTATCGTCCGTATACGGGTGATACTCCCTTGAGTAATCCTACCTTAATGAGTTTCTATACTGACGGGCGTGGTAATGTCAATAATCAACCAGTTTTAAGTGGGGATAACTTGACATTTGAGGCAGTTTGTCAGATTGCTCAGAAAAAAGAGTATACCATGAACAGTCAGATTGCGACTGATCCGGTTGTGATGAAAGAGGTGTTTACCGATATGCAGATTGTTGCACCTTCTGACAGTTATGGCCTTATTCTAGGCTCGCATGCTTCGGGGTGGATGAAGGGGAATTCTGTGCAGTCAAAAGCCTTTGGTGATGACGATGGTTACAATATAGATATTCCGGATCTGGCTGATGTGTTGAAAAATAGTTTTTCGGAAAAACTTGATTTCGTATTGTTTGATGCCTGCATGATGGGTACAGCGGAGGTGGGTTATGAGTTGAGAGAGACAACTTCATATTGCATTGCTTCCGTAATGGAAACTCCGGTGTATGGATTCCCGTACGATCAGATTCTTCCTTATTTGTATTCTGAAAACGTGGATTATTCTGCTGTGTGTCATGAGTTTGTGTCTTTTAATAAGACAAATAACTTGTGGGGGACATGTGCAGTGATGGACTGTAGTCAAATGGAAAATTTGGCCAGTGCAGTAAAAGCAAAGCTTTCTGAGTGGCAGGATGCGCTTTCTTCTGTGTCCATGCAGAACGTACAGCAGTATGGAGTGGGGAGTTATCGATACTTTTCTTATGATGTGCTTGATTTCTTTCGGGAGTTAGGAAGAAAAAGTGGGGTGGTAAAAACTACTGATTTGAATGAGGCTATTGCTTCTGTACAAAGTGCATTGAACCAGGCGGTGATAGCTAAAGATTGTTTGTCTGGCGTAGATTATGATTTTGATGGGGCAGTTATTGATGGCACTCGTTTCTGTGGAATCGGTATGTATATTATTCTAGAAGAATATAATCCTTACGTTGCTAATAAAACAGCTTGGAATGATTATTACAAACAGTCCATCTCTTGGTATCATGCCGCAGGTTGGGATGATTTAAATTTGAACTAATTACAAATTTCATTACTCTTTGTGTGAACATTCTATTGGCTAAATGTGTTTTTACTTATTAAAACAGATTTATTGATATGTGGAATTTCATCAAAGAATTACGACGTAAGGACCACCAGCGTTATCTTGGTGGGCTGGATTTCTTTAAATATATTGGTCCCGGTTTGCTTGTGACCGTTGGTTTTATTGATCCGGGCAACTGGGCTTCTAATTTTGCGGCAGGAGCAGACTTCGGGTACTCCTTGTTGTGGGTGATTACCTTGTCTACTATTATGCTCATCGTGTTGCAGCATAATGTAGCTCACTTGGGAATTGTTACCGGACTGTGCTTGAGCGAAGCTGCCACTAAATATACGCCGAAATGGGTGTCACGCCCTATCTTGGGAACAGCCGTACTGGCGTCTATCTCCACTTCTCTGGCGGAGATTTTGGGAGGAGCCATTGCCCTGGAAATGCTATTCGATATTCCTGTTATCTGGGGTTCCCTTCTCACAGCATTCTTTGGCACAATCATGGTGTTTACCAATTCCTACAAGCGGATTGAACGCTCCATTATTGCATTCGTGTCAGTGATTGGATTGTCATTCCTTTATGAACTTTTCCTGGTTGACATTGACTGGCCTTTGGCTGCCCGTTCATGGGTGACGCCTTCCATTCCTGAAGGAAGTCTGTTGGTGATAATGAGTGTGCTGGGAGCCGTGGTGATGCCTCATAACTTGTTCTTGCACTCGGAAGTGGTACAGAGTAGGGAGTACAACAAGAAGGACGATGCTTCTATCCGAAAGCTGTTGAAGTATGAATTTTATGATACCCTGTTCTCTATGGGAGTAGGCTGGGCCATCAACAGCGCGATGATTCTACTGGCTGCGGCTACCTTCTTTGCCAATCATATCGGAGTAGAAGAGTTGCAGCAGGCCAAGAGCTTGTTGGAGCCTTTGCTGGGCAATCAGGCTGCTACCATCTTTGCCCTTGCCTTGCTGATGGCAGGTATTTCTTCCACTGTGACAAGCGGGATGGCCGCCGGTTCCATTTTTGCCGGCATGTTTGGTGAATCCTATCATGTAAAGGATGTGCACTCTCGTGTCGGAATTCTACTTTCATTAGGAATAGCACTGGTTGTCATTCTGTTCATCGAGAATCCTTTTCAGGGATTAATTATCTCACAAATGATACTGAGCATTCAGCTTCCGTTTACCATATTCTTGCAGGTAGGGTTGACCTCCTCTAAACGGGTGATGGGGCAATATGCCAACTCCCGGTGGAGCAGTTTTGTGCTTTACACCATGGCAGTGATTGTATCTGTGCTGAATCTGGCTCTTCTTTTCTCAGAAAGTTTTTAAGATGTCCGTAAATCGGTGCCTGACATCTTTTTCTTATAGTGGTATGCCAGCATCAAAGCTGCCACGGCGAAGGCCAATGCATCGGATAACGGCATGCTGAACCATACTCCTTTTACTCCATAGAAGGGTGGGAGAAAAGCCAGTCCCGGCAGAAGGAAGAGCAGCTGGCGAGAAAGAGACAGGAAGATGGAAGTCCGGGCCTTTCCGATGGACTGAAAGAACTGGGTGATGACAATCTGTGCACCTACCACCGGGAAGGATAGAATGCCAATTCTCAGAGCCAGTGTCGCTTCATCAGTCAGTTCGTGGTTGTCGGTAAACATGCCGACAAATATACCGGGAAACAGTTCACCGATTATGAATCCTAAGGTAGTAATGATACATCCTGCCGTGATTCCCAGTTTCAAGGTTCTTTTTACGCGGTCGAAATGTTGTGCACCGTAGTTGTATCCCGTAATGGGCTGCATTCCCATGGTGATACCCATTACAATCATGACAAAGAGCATCTGGATACGGTTGAGGATACCGAATGCACCGATGGCCATATCACCTCCATAGTTGAGCAGACGGTTGTTGATGAAAATCACGATGCAGCAGGCGCACACATTCATAACGAAGGGCGACATGCATGTACGTTTGTTTATTTTAATTTCCAAAGTTAGGAATATGAAGCAATATTTTAGAACTTTGCACCGTTAAATCAAACTAAACATACCAATGGACAAAACTAAATGCGTAGCAGCACTTTTTGATTTTGACGGAGTGGTGATGGACACTGAGTCACAGTACAGCATCTTCTGGAATGAGGTAGGAAAAAAATACCATCCGGAATACGAGGAATTCGGAAAAATCATCAAAGGACAGACGTTGCGGCAGATTTACGACCGTTATTTTCAGGGAATGGAGCATGAGCAGGCTGAAATTACAGAAGGCCTGAACCGTTTCGAGACGGAGATGCGCTATGAATATGTGCCGGGAGTGGCAGAGTTCATGCAGACTCTTCGTGCTCATGGAGTGAAAATAGCCATAGTGACCAGCTCGAACGAGAAGAAAATGGCCAATGTGTATGCGGCACATCCTGAATTGAAGAATATGGTGGACCGGATACTCACAGCCGAGATGTTTCAGAAATCCAAGCCGGACCCCGATTGTTTTTTGCTTGGAGCCAAAGTTTTCGAGACGCTCCCGGCCAATTGCGTCGTGTTTGAAGACTCGTTCCATGGTATTCAGGCGGGAAACGCAGCAGGAATGCTTGTGGTGGGACTGAGCACCACCAATCCGGCGGAAGCCATTCAAAATCAGTGCGCCCGGGTGATTCCAGATTTCACCTGTTTTACGTATGAAGAAATGATGAACTTGCTGTAAGGCTTGTCTGATTCGGAAAAATCGGCTATTTTTGCGGAAATTTTAGTAAACTCAGAAGAAAACTATGGCAGGATATCTTTCTGGTGATACTCGTAAAGTAACGACTCACCGTTTGATTGAGATGAAACAGAGAGGTGAAAAGATTTCCATGTTGACCTCTTATGATTATACGATGGCGCAGATTGTAGACGGCGCAGGTGTGGATGTGATTCTGGTAGGTGATTCAGCTTCGAATGTGATGGCGGGTAACGTGACGACCTTGCCTATTACCGTGGAGCAGATGATTTATCACGGAAAGTCAGTGATGCGCGGTGTGAAGCGTGCATTGGTAGTGGTGGATATGCCATTCGGTTCTTATCAGGCAGACCCGTTTGACGGGGTACGCAATGCTATCCGCATCATGAAAGAAACACATGCTGATGCTCTGAAGCTGGAAGGCGGTGAAGAAGTCATTGACGTGATTCGTCGTATCATCGGTGCCGGAATGCCCGTGATGGGACATCTGGGACTGATGCCTCAGTCTATCAATAAATATGGAACTTACGGTGTGCGTGCCAAAGAAGATGCTGAAGCTGAAAAGCTGATTAAGGATGCACGTCTGCTGGAAGAAGCCGGATGCTTTGCACTGGTGCTGGAGAAAATTCCGGCTGCACTGGCAACCCGTGTGGCTCAGGAACTGACTATTCCGGTTATCGGAATCGGAGCCGGTGGAGGAGTAGACGGACAGGTATTGGTAGTGACTGATATGCTGGGTATGACCAAAGGATTCAGTCCGCGTTTCCTTCGTCGCTATGCCGACTTGAATACCGTGATGACCGACGCCATCGGACATTATGTAGCCGACGTGAAAGCTTGTGACTTCCCTAACGAGTCAGAACAATACTAAGATTATCACTTATAAGCCGCAGATGCATGGGCTGCAAAGTCCGGTTCTTCCGGACAATTTAAAAGTCGCAGTCTGTGCATCTGTGTTTTCTATCAGATGTAGAAAAAATGTGGAACAAGAATTTTAATCTTTTGCTCATCGCTAATTTTTTCCTGTATACGGCAGTGTATATGCTGTTTCCTGCACTTCATCACTGGATGGTGTCAGAAGGAGGGTATACGGGATTTCAGGCCGGAGGTGCCATAGCTATCTTTGGAGCTTCTCTTTTCCTTTTGGGAGCGTTCAATAATTATCTGGTCGATACGTTTAAGCGTAAGAATGTGTGTACGCGTAGTCTTCTGCTGCTGGCGCTTTTGGGACTGTTGTATCCATACGCCGGAGAGTGGGGGATGATCTTCCTTTTGCGTGTGCTTCAGGGAGCCTTGTTTGGGGTGGTACTGATGGCCATGGGCAGTACCCTGGTCATCGATGTAACTCCCAGCCAGTACAGAAACAAGGCTAGTGTGGTTTTCACCTGGTCGGGGGTACTCGGTATGCTGTGTGGCATCCTGTTGGGATATAATGCAGGCTGGTATCTTTCTTTCCAGCAACAGATTTATCTGTTTGTGGGACTTTGCGCCCTTCCGGTCGTACTGGTGTCCATGGTGGAAGTCTGTTTCCGTGCTCCGTTGGACCTTCCGTTGCTGTCGTTCGACCGTTTTCTGCTTTTCCGAATCATTATACCGGGTTTGAACATGATGGTGGTTCCCTTCATTTTAGGGGGCCTGTTCAGTTCGATTTTCGATACTTTTTTCTACATTTGTATCATAGCTGGATTTATCGTTTTCCTGCTGCTGGACTGCGTGGTTCGTAAGCAAGTGAACGGCCGTTTGCTGAATGGTGTCGGACTGGTATTGATGTGTGTGGCAGTATGGATATTGGGCTGTTCCACCGAAAAAGAAATGCTAATGGGAGCCGGTCTTCTGACTGGATTGGGCATGGGGTTCTCCCTGCTTCAGTTCTTGCGGATGATGATACGTCTTCCTTTGCACTGTGAGCGCGGAACGGGCTATCACACCTATCAGTTGCTTTGGGAGTCGGGTGTCATGCTGGGCGTGTTCTTCGGGAAATATACAGAAGACATCTCCGGACAACAGTTCCGGGCAGCATCGCTCATTCTGCTGGCAGGCCTGTTGATTTATCAGGCAGTGGTGCACGGCTATTTCATGAAACGAATGAAGAATAGATAACTTAACTAATATAAAGAATATGGCAGACGACAAGAAAATTATCTTTTCAATGGTGGGAGTGAGCAAATCATTCCAGAACAACAAACAGGTTTTGAAAGACATCTACCTATCCTTTTTTTATGGCGCGAAAATCGGAATCATCGGTTTGAACGGTTCCGGTAAGTCTACTTTGATGAAAATCATTGCCGGAATCGAAAAGAACTACCAGGGTGAAGTGGTATTTTCACCGGGATATTCTGTAGGTTATCTGGCACAGGAACCTCAGCTTGACGACACGAAGACCGTGAAGGAAGTCGTGATGGAGGGAGTGCAGCAGGTGGTAGACACGCTGGCTGAATACGAAGAAATCAATCAGAAGTTCGGTTTGCCGGAATATTATGAAGATCCGGAAAAGATGGACGCCCTCTTTGCGCGTCAGGCTGAACTGCAGGATATTATTGACGCTACTGATGCGTGGAATCTTGACAGCAAACTGGAACGTGCGATGGATGCATTGCGATGTCCGCCCGAAGACCAGCTGGTGAAGAACCTTTCGGGAGGTGAACGCCGCCGTGTGGCTTTGTGCCGTCTGTTGTTGCAGAAGCCAGACATCCTGTTGCTTGACGAGCCGACCAACCACCTGGATGCAGAAAGTATTGACTGGCTGGAACAGCACTTGCAGCAGTACGAAGGAACGGTAATTGCCGTGACACACGACCGTTACTTCCTGGATCATGTGGCCGGATGGATTTTGGAGCTCGACCGTGGCGAAGGTATTCCTTGGAAGGGAAATTATTCAAGCTGGCTGGAGCAGAAGACCAAGCGTATGGAAATGGAAGAAAAGACGGCCAGCAAGCGTCGTAAGACGCTGGAACGTGAGTTGGAATGGGTGCGCATGGCTCCTAAGGCTCGTCAGGCCAAGGGTAAGGCTCGTCTGAATTCGTACGACAAGCTCTTGAACGAAGATGTGAAGGAGAAGGAAGAAAAACTGGAAATCTTTATTCCGAACGGTCCGCGTCTGGGAAACAAGGTTATCGAAGCCAAGCACGTGGCCAAGGCGTATGGCGACAAACTGCTTTTCGACGACTTGAACTTCATGCTGCCGCCTAACGGTATTGTGGGAGTTATCGGTCCGAACGGTGCCGGAAAGACGACGTTGTTCCGCCTGATTATGGGACTGGAAAGTGTGGATAAAGGTGAGTTTGAAGTAGGAGAGACTGTGAAAGTGGCCTATGTAGACCAGCAGCACAAGGACATTGACCCGAACAAGACTGTATACCAGGTAATCAGTGGCGGTAACGACCTGATTCGTATGGGTAACCGCGATGTGAATGCCCGTGCTTACCTGAGCCGCTTCAATTTCTCCGGTTCTGATCAGGAAAAACTTTGCGGTATGCTTTCTGGTGGTGAACGTAACCGTCTGCACCTGGCCATGGCACTGAAGGAAGAAGGTAACGTGTTGTTGCTCGATGAGCCGACTAACGATATTGACGTAAACACCCTCCGTGCGCTGGAAGAAGGCTTGGAAGACTTTGCCGGATGTGCCGTAGTTATCAGCCACGACCGTTGGTTCCTCGACCGTATCTGTACCCACATCTTAGCTTTTGAAGGAGACAGTCAGGTGTTCTACTTCGAGGGTTCTTACACGGAATACGAAGAAAACAAGATGAAGCGTATGGGCAATGTAGAGCCGAAGCGCGTACGTTATCGCAAGTTGATGGAAGACTAATTTACAGCAGATTATACATGACGAAAAAAGGCTTCGACGTTCACCGAAAAACGTCGAAGCCTTTTTGTTTAAACGTCCTTGCGTTTTACTTGAAACGCAAGTGCGTTTTGATTCAAACGCACTTGTGTTTGACCTAAAACGTACTTACGTTTTGGAATGAATCAGTGAACTTTACTGAATCAACATATTTTCAACCTCTTCCAAGCATCCGTCTGTCTTCTCCGGAGTAATCTGGAGCAGACGAGCCAGCAGGGAATAAATCGATACATTCCGGAATTTCGGAGCCTCGTATCCCTTCTTGAAATCCGGTCCGCATGCCCGGAACATCACTTGCATATCGTCGTAGGTCGGGTCGAATCCATGGGCGCCCGGAAGTGTCTTGTTTCCTTCTTCCACCAGCCAGCCTAAATCAGGCAGCACAATGATGTCGCCCACACGCGGGTTGCTTCCATAGTTCAAATAAGCAGGAATATCTTCTTTTTTCCATACCCGTACGTGATTCAAGTCTTTCAGTGCGTGATAAACAGAATCGCGGAATTGCGGTTGGGTATAGATCTGGGCCGGAAGATTTCCGTCAATCAGGGTATACCATTCTTCTTTCAGCAGGTGCTTGATGGGAACGAAGCGGTCGGCACTGACGGTGGCCATTCCGTGGTCGGAGGTCACAATCAGGTTGACATCCTTGGCGAACGGCAGGCTTTGTAATCCTTCCCACAGAAAACGCATCAGTGCATCCAGGCGGGCTATGCATTTTCGAGTTTCCTGACTAAACGGACTGTAGGTATGTCCATAGGTATCTGAATCTTCAAAGTAGAGCATAACGAGCTGAGGCCGATCTGCTTCCGGAAGCCGGAGCATGCGCAATACTTCTGCCACCCGTTCGGTTTGTGAGAGACGGGGTTTCTTGTCATATACCTGATAATAAGTGGGGTGCTCTCCCTTTACAGCAATGTCCGAGCCCACCCAATATACATTTCCGGTTTTTATACCTTGTTTCTGGGCGGTGACCCAAATGGGCTCGCCTCCATAGTAAGAAGCGTCATTGCGGGTTGCAGGTTTATTCATCTTGTAGACCTCCTTTCGTTCCGGATCCCAAAACGAATTAGCTACAATGCCATGATGATCGGGGACCAGTCCGGTAGCCATGGTATAATGATTCGGAAAGGTTTTGGAAGGGAAGGAGGGAATCATGGTAGCCTTTACGCCTTCCCGTGCCATTTGGTCAAAGAAAGGAGTTTCGTACATTTGCGGGTAATCCCAACGGAATCCATCGAGCGAGACAATGACTGTATAATGCTTTTCTGCCTGGGCGAAGAGGCAAATACACCACAGAATGCATAAGATGATTTGTTTTTTCATAACGATGTGTGATTGGGTATGAACAATAAAGGTGCATTGCCGTGTGGGGCAATACACCTTTATAGAGGATAGAATTAATTTTTCATTAGAAAGTAAGTCTTACACCCACCTGACAGTGCCAGCGTGAGCCGATGTCACTCTTCTTGATTTCAGCTTTGTTATATGAATAATAAGCTTTTCCATCTTTGAAGTATTCCAAAGTAACCGGTGACAAGTTGAATGCAGAATCGTAGCTTGCTCCCCATTTCTTGTTCAGCATGTTGGCAAAGTTGATGATGTCAACAGTGAATTCCAGTTTACCTACGCCCTGTACATTGTAAATATGCTGTGCCAAGTGCAAGTCAATCTGGTGTTCCCATTTGCTTAAGTTCGAGTTACGTTCAGCAAACTGACCTCTGTGGTTCTTGGCATAGCTGTCGTTTTCAAGCCACTGTTTGAAAGCAGCACGGCTTTCTTCTGCTGTCATTTTCAAAGGTTCACCTTTTGAATCTACGCTAGTGAAGAGCATTTGGTCCAGTTCTTTTTCAGTCGGGATGTACAGCAGTGAGTTACCATATTGTCCGTCACTATTGAAGTCAGATTTTTTTTCGTTTATCGTCAAACTGTAGCGGCTTCCTGAGAATCCGTTATAGATAACAGCGATGGTAGTGCTGGTCCATCCGTTCCAGTACTTCGGACTGTTATAAGAAGCCTGAAGCATCACGCGGTGAGGAACATCAAACTTAGAGAAACTAACTTCGTCCTTTGAGTTGGTATCTACGGAGTAGTTGTACTTCCAGTTTGAATTAGCTACTGAGCTGGTACCGTCGTTAACCGATTTGGCATGTCCGAAGGTGTAAGAAGCCGACAGGTCAAGACCGAAGTTGAACTTCTTTTCCAACAAAGCAGATAAAGCATAGGTATATCCCTTGTTGGTATTTCTTAAGTTGATGATAGTCCAATAGTCACTTTTTTCTTTGCTATAGCGAGGAGCGGCAGAAGCTTCTACACCCGGAATCGCATATACTTTTTCTCCGTTGTTAGTCAGGGCCAAGTTTTCAAAGAACACATTGTTCATGGTCTTTGAGTACACCCCTTCCAAGGTCAGTTTTACATCACCCGGCAACATTTGTTCAACTGCCAGGTTAGCACGGAATACTTGCGGATATTTAAAGTCTTTATCTATGGTTACGATGTCAGGACTTAAAGCTCCATTGGCTGAGTTAGCAGCTCCCATCGGATCTTTAGCATATTCTCCTAATGAAGGAACTTTATTCTTTTTAACATTGATAGTTGTACCTTTGCTTTCCATACCTGTGTTGGTGAAAGCATTTGATAACCATACGAAAGGCACACGTCCGGTAAAGATACCTACTCCACCACGAATCAAGGTCTTGTGAGAATCGTTGGTATACCAGCGGAAACCTACACGCGGTGAGAACAATACTTTCGCACTCGGATTTTCACCTACGCGTACACCGAAGCCTTGCTGAGCAGCGTATTCATTGAATTTAGGATTTTCAGTTGGGTCATTGAATACCACCGGAATATCGATACGCAAGCCGTAAGTCAGGTTGAAGTTGGTAGTTACATCCCATTTATCCTGTGCATAGAAACCGAACTGACCTGATTTCATAACCGGAGCCCACTGTGTATCACCACCGGTAAGTTTTGGATCGGTGTATTTGTAAGTGTACTCGTAAGGCTTATCGTTCATGAAGTCATTCAAGTCTGTATAGTACCATGAACCGTTTACTGCCTGAATGAACAAGTTCTTCATGCGGTAAATTTCATTGTGTGTACCGAAGGTCAAGGTATGGTTGCCTAAGTACCAAGACAAGTTGTCTTCAAAGGTATAAATGTCCTGATCCAGGTAGTTGGCACCTGATGAGAACTCAGTACCGATATTAACAGTGTTTGTTGTTTTTTGGTCCCCTCCTAAGATGTTCTTAATCTGTACGGTAGGACCTTGGTAAGCTACATCACGGTGGTCGCGGATGAAGCTGGCAGAAGCACGCAATTCATTATACAGATTCTGTCCCAAGTGAGAAGTCAATTCGGCTACGATGGCATTGGTCTTGTTGTTCATGCGGTAGCCACTGTTTCCGAAAGTATAAGTAGATGACTTCAAGCCAGAGTTGTCATCGTATGAATTGTTGTGCTGGTAACGCAAAGCCAACTTGTGATCTTTGTTGATGTTCCAGTCGATACGAGCCAACAAACCGAATGATTTGCTTTCTACATCACGCTGGTTATAAACTTCATCGAAGCCTGTCAGCTTCTTGTATTGGTCAGCAATCTGTTTAGCTACATCATTGGTAATATAGCTGTCTGTATATCCCGGATAGATGCTTGAAGGATAAGATTCTTTCTTCGCTTCTGCACTTACGAAGTAGAACAGTTTATCTTTGATGATGGCACCACCCAATGTTCCACCGAAGGTACGGGTAAACTGCTGGTTCAGCGGTGACTTTTCATAGTCACGCACCGCACTGTATTTACCATACATGTTGTGGTTGTTGAAGTAAGTGTAAGCCGAACCGTGAGTAGTGTTGGTTCCCTGCTTGGTAATGGCGTTGATACCACCGCCGGTAAATCCGCTCTGACGTACGTCGAACGGAGCCACTACCACCTGGATTTCCTGGATTGCATCCATAGAAATAGGGTTGGCACCTGTCTGACCGCCGTTAGTTCCAGATGCAGACAAACCAAACACGTCGTTACTTACTGTACCGTCAATCTGGAAGCTGTTGTAACGGTTGTTTGAACCGGCGAATGTGATACCTCCGTTCTTTGAAGTCATGGCCATCGGCATGTTCTTCACAATGTCGTACACGTTACGGTCGACTGTCGGAGTGCTTTCAATTTTTTGAGTAGAGAAGTTCTGTGAAGCTCCTGCATTTGCGTTTGCATCGGCTACGACTACAACTTCATCCAATAATTCTGCACTGGGTTTCATGTCTACATTCAGATTGAACGTGTTACCCAGTTCAAGGGAAATGCCCGTGTAAGCCATTTTGTTGTAGCCTACATAAGAAACTTCAATTTTGTAGGGACCACCGGTACGCATACCTTGGATGGTGTAACGTCCATCTACGTTTGTTACTGCACCGTAGAGAGTACCTGACGGCTCGTGGATAGCTACCACTGTAGCACCGATAACCGGGGCTTTGGTTTCATCTAAAACTTTTCCGCTGATAGCAGAAGTTGTTACCTGAGCATTTGCGCCAACAGCCATGGCTGAAACGACTAATGCAGAAAACAGGAATTTGGAATGATGTACCATAAAATTTTAATTAAATTGTAAATCTATTTTCGCGTTTTAATTCGCTTAATACTTTGTAGTTAAGTTCGTTGAATCTTTTTGTATTATTCCTCTTTTTCTGTTGCAAAGTTAAAAAATCTTTTCAGCGAATAATTGGATAGTAGGCGATTTAACAAATTAGGCAATAAATAATTAACTATTTTATTTCTCTATATGGAAGAAATTGTGAAATAGTAAATTCCTTTTTGCTTGATTTTGTGTGAGTTGTAAGAACTGGGCAATGTGTAATAAGTTTGTAATTTATGGAGTAATGAAAGCATAATTTGATAAGGTTATTGTATGAATCCTGAATTTGTTTTCATTTTGCTTTGTCGCAAAGTTTTTATGGGCTTTTGTTTTTTTGCGTATTTTTGCGGAAAAGAAAATAGAAATTTATCAATATGGAACAAAAATTGGAAGAGAATAAAGGTATTCCGGCTTCTTTGCTATGGATGCTGGCCATTATATCAGGACTTTCAGTGGCGAATCTGTATTATAATCAGCCGTTGCTGAATCGTATCAGTGAAGATTTAGGTATCTCGGAATTTACTGCCAATCTGATACCTATGACCACACAGATTGGGTATGCACTGGGATTGTTGTTTATTATCCCTTTGGGGGATTTGTACAAGCGGAAGAATATCATTGTTATTAACTTTCTCTTATTGTCGGTGGCAACTTGTAGCATTGCCATGTCTGTGAATGTGTTTTACATCCTGCTGGCTTCGCTGGTGACAGGAGTTTGTTCAGTTATGCCGCAGATTTTTATTCCGATTGCTGCACAGTTCTCACTGCCACAGAATAAAGCACGTAACGTGGGGATGATGGTCAGCGGTCTGCTGACAGGAATTTTAGGCTCACGGGTAATCAGTGGTTTTGTAGGAGAATATTGGGGATGGCGTACGATGTATTATATTGCAGCCGTCATCATGTTGCTTTGTATTTTTGTGGTAGTTCGGGTGTTGCCGGATATGCCGCTAAATTTCAAAGGTACGTACAAAGGACTGATGAAATCGCTTTTTACGCTGTATCGGGACAATTCTACTATCCGTTTGGTTTCTGCACGGGCCGGACTTTGTTTTGGTAGTTTTCTGGCGTTGTGGGCGTGCCTGGCCTTTAAGTTGAGTGGAGAACCGTTTTATGCAGGAAATAACATCATCGGCATGTTGGGACTGTGTGGAGTGGCCGGTGCGTTGACAGCTTCTTTTGTTGGGAGTCTGGTTCATAAGTTTGGAGTGCGGTTCTTTACTTTTGTTGGTTGTTCGCTCATCATTGCAGCCTGGATAATCATGTTTATTTTCCAGAATTCTTATTTAGGTTTTATTGTGGGAATTATTGTGATAGATATCGGTATGCAATGTGTGCAGATAGGTAACCAAACCTGTGCGTTGTCGCAGGCTCCCAAGGCGACCAACCGGGTGAATACCATCTTTATGACGACTTATTTTGTGGGTGGCTCACTGGGAACCTTTCTGGCCGGTACATTCTGGCACGCTTGGGGCTGGACCGGAGTGGTATGTGTAGGAATCGGCCTGACACTGATTTCACTGCTTGTGACGCTTTTTACTCGAAACTGATTATTCAACGAATATATATGAAAAAGAATGTGATTTATTTGAACGACTGGCTGGCTATTCATCCGTATACGACAGTTTGTTCTTCAGATACGTTTTTTGTGGAGTTGGCCAACAAACTTTATGCGGCATGTCATTTGGAGGAATTGCCTGAGACGTTTCGCAAGAATTTAAGTTTGTATGTGGCGGCTTATCTGGAAGACATCATTTCCGGCCTGGGATTGTGGCAAGGATTTGCCACTGCTCATGCCCGTTTATATGGCAGGTGCCTTCCATTCTATCCCACGGGAACAGATTATATAAAAGGAGAGGTAAACCTGGAGGACGTACGTTTCATTATCTGGAATACATGGCAAAAGGCTCCTTACTCGCATGGGTATGTGAATCCGCTGGATACCTCAATCTTAAAACTGGCACAGGCTTTTCTGCCTTTACTGGAGGAAGCTTATGAGGTGGCTCCGGAGAATGAGTTGCTGAAGGATTATTTTGCCGGCTATGCAGATGAAAAAGAGGCTGACCGGAATTTGTCATGGCTTTTCGGGCACACTTACCTTACGGAACCTTCTATGCTGCCTTATATTGAACGGGTGGCACCGGATGACCGTTTTATTATCCCTACGGGTCCTTTGGCGTTGTTCCTTCACGAATGGATTGAGTTGTTGGCTGGTAAGCAGGCGGCGTGCTGGAAATCGTTTCCTCGTCTGTATCAGGAGGAAAAGGAAATGCCGGAAAGTATTCTGCAGAAGAATGCGGAGATTTATCGTCTATTTACCTTGTGGACTGGCGGACGGAAAATTATTTATCTCAATGGCTATGCGTCATTGAAACGCTTTCTGGTAGAGATTCTGCAGTGGCCGGATGATGAGAATCACACCTTGCCGCAGATGAAGAATTGCCGGAACTTTGTGTTGATGGTGGATGAACAGAAAGGACTCTTACTGGCAAAGGATGTGTGTGAATACATCGCTGACACGGAAAATCCTTATTACGATCAGGAAGAGGCTTCGCAAAATGCATTCCGTATGTTGACGGAAGAGATGCTTTGCCCACCTGATTTACTGCATTATTGCATTGAGAAAAACTTGCTGCCCGATGCAGAATTGCCTGAAGTAGGAGAGAAGATGCTGGTGAAACTGAATGCGGACTTTATTGCACGGCATTCATTACTGTATTATTATCGTGGCGATTGATTTTGTCGAGTATATATCATAAAAAAAGCACGAACCGAAATTCGTGCTTTTTTTATGTTATGATGGATATAGATTAGCAAACTTTGTGTGAACCGTCGCTGATAACTACATCGTATACTTTCGGGCTGCGACCGAATTTTTCTTTGAAGCGTTCTTTTGCTGTAGAAATGAATGTTTCGTACAATTCATTCTTAACCAGGTTGATGGTACATCCACCGAATCCACCGCCCATTACGCGTGAACCAGTAACTCCACAGTCAAAAGCAATATCGTTCAGGAAGTCGAGCTCTTCGCAGCTTACTTCATACAGTTTGCTCATACCATGGTGAGTTTCATACATTTTCTGTCCTACTGTTTCGTAGTCGCCTCTTTCCAATGCATCGCATACGTCGAGTACACGCTGGATTTCTTCGATTACATATTCAGCACGCATGTAGTCTTCTTCAGAAACTTCAGCTTTTACTTCGTTCAGCATATCCATTGTGCAGTCTCTCAGGAATTCTACAGTCGGGTGATTCTTCTTGATAGCAGCTACAACAGCTTCGCAGCTCTGACGGCGTTTGTTGTATGCAGAAGATGCCAGTTCATGTTTTACTACAGAGTCAACCAATACCAAACGGTATCCGTCCGGTCTGAATGGGAAGTACTGGTATTCCAGTGAGCGGCAGTCCAAACGAATCAGGTGACCTTCTTTACCGAATACAGAAGCAAATTGGTCCATGATACCGCAGTTTACTCCACAGTAGTTGTGTTCTGTAGCCTGACCTACTTTAGCCAGTTCGAATTTATCAATTTTGTTGTCGCCGAACAAATCGTTCAATGCGTATGCGTATGTAGATTCCAATGCAGCAGAAGAAGACATACCTGCACCCAGAGGTACATCACCTGCAAATGCAGTATTAAAGCCTTTTACGTCAACTCCGCGTTTGATCATTTCACGGCAAACACCAAAGATATAACGTGCCCAGCTTGCTTTCGGAGCATCTTCTTCGTTCAATCCGAATTCTACGTAATCTTTTAAGTCGATAGAATAAGCGCAAACTTTATCTTTTCCGAAAAGCGCCTGTGCCAGCATCACGCGCACCTTTTCCTTACCACT
>ERZ1024483.199-NODE-199-length-18527-cov-10.415981_pt1 | contig 18527 bp, 17 predicted proteins | sample MGYA00520799_ERZ1024483 | MGnify/ENA primary metagenome ERZ1024483 (study PRJEB33242, sample SAMEA3444315) | Homo sapiens | biome: Host associated; feature: Gastrointestinal tract; material: Stool | place: Uganda | collected 2011-01-01 ...
TCGCAGAACTGCACGGCTTCGGCTCCATACCTCGCCAACTTCGCACAGCGAATGGAACGCACATCCTTTCGCACCTCCAATAGAGACGAAAGGGGGCGGATACGGAACGGACGGTTACGGGAGTGTAAATAGCCGCTGCCTTTCGGCTGAAGGATTGAGCAGAGCGAAATGAAAACCCAAAGAGCGCAGCTTCACGGACTCACGCGGAGAGTAACGGAGCATGTGTCCGTACCTTCAGAAAGTCAAAGGGTGCAACGCACTGTTTGACTTTATAAATAAACAAATGAGTGCAACTGCAAGAATCATAATGAGCGTAGCTACAAGAACCTAAATGAGCACAGCTTCACGGACTCACGCGGAGAGCAACGGAGCGTGTGTCCGCACATTCTGAAAGTCAAAGGGTGCAACGCACTATTTGACTTATTAATAAGTATGAAAATAGGGAAAAATGATACGGTCAGAATATCCCACGCCGTATCGAGCAGAGCAAACTGGAACGAGGATATTTCGTCTACCCAGAACACATAACTCGTTGCAAATATAATTAGAATAATTGTATTTGCAAAACAATATATAGAAATTCTTTTAGGAAAATTAAGTTCGCTGAAAGCGAGGTAGACTACGATGATGACGAGGAGGTCAGACAAGCTCGCCCAGAGGCGTTGCTTGGCTGGGTGATGCGGCATCATTCGCGTAGGCGCAGGCGTGTTCATTGTTCGGTGGCGAGGACCGGCGCAGCCTGTGAAATTGTGGGGCGTGGAATGTAGTGGAGATGATTTGGGCTGCCGTGGAAAAATGTGTGTGTCGCTTACCCCGTGCCGTGACTCGCGTGCTTGCACTTTCCTCGAATGTATGGAGGACTATTCGACTTCAGGCGATTTGTCCTCCTCACATCCGAGGAAAAGAGTTGCGGTGCGGATCAGGGAAGTGGCATACTCTTTTTGGAACAGAAGAGCAAATTGGCGGAACGGAATGGAACACCCCACAATTTCACTTAGCCATGCAATGGCTGGTCCTCGCCATCGAACAATGAACCGCCGGAGCCGGAGCCACGTCTTGGGGAGCTTGCGACCGAACAATAAATATAGCGTGAAGGAGTGCGCGACTGAACGGAAGAATAAGCGTGAGGGAGCGTCAACTGAACGGAAGAGTAAGCGTGAGGGAGCGTGTGACAGAACGGAATAGCTACGACTGAGGGCGCCTTTGACCGAAGTGGGTAGGTCTGCCGGAGCCGCGGCGACGGATATAGGCTATGATGGCGACTGCCACTATGATGACCAGGAGGGCAATGCAGAGCTTTGCCGTGAAGGGAACGGAGGTCTTTGACTTCTCACTGCTATTGGACTTGTCAAAAGAAGACTGCTTCGCCTGGGCGAAGGTGTCTTCTTGTTCTTGGGCTTCTACGGACTTCTCCTTTTCCTCATGGGAAAGGTGTAGTCCGTAGATTGTGAGTGTCTGCGGCTTGCCGTGGGTGTAATGTGATGCTGAGCACGACTCGCCACGGACAAAGTCCGTAGCGTTGCCGTGCGAAGTGGAAGGCTTTGCCTTGTTGAAGGTACTGGGGTCGCCCGATGGATAGCTATTGGAGGAATCATGAGGGGTTGCGGATGCGTCCGCACCCCCGAATGTGACGACACAGCTATCGAATGAAAGGGCGGTAAGCCTCTGTAAGGAACTGAATGAAAGATTCTGAGCGGATCGCCATTGAGCTTGCGAAGCGGCGTTTCGCTCACTTTCATTGGATGATGATACTGTCTTTGTGCTCTTGCATGACGATACAAATGCACAAAGAATTAGGATAAGGATTTGTTTCATATCGTTTGGTTTAGATGTTGGCATACTCTGCCTTGGCATCGAAAGATGGGCACGCTTTGGCAGCGAAGTCGCGATGTCCTCGTATTTTGGCATTTGGGAACTGCACTCTGAGTTTACGAAGAAGTGCCACCAATGCTGATTTCTGCTCTTCCGTGCGAGTGTCCTTAGGGTGCTTGCCGTCGGCGGTCAAACCTCCGATATAGCAGATGCCTATGGAATTGGCGTTGTGCCCTTGGCAGTGCGCTCCCACTTGTGCGAGCGGTCTGCCAAGATGCACAGAGCCATTGCGGTAGATGACGAAGTGATATCCTATTGAGGCAAAGCCTCGCTGCCGGTGCCAACGGTCGATGTCTGCCGTGGTGAAGTCCTTGCCTTCAGGCGTGGCAGAGCAATGGATGATGAGAAGATTTATGCTGCGCATGAATTTTGAATTATAAGCCGAACTAAGCCTTTTTAAGCCTCTCTATGCCGTGGGGAATCGGGTGCTTACAGTCAGTCCTTTGGCTTTTTTTGTTCCTCTTCTTTTAGCTTGTTGTCAAGGTATGAACGGAGTTCTGTGTACTTTGTCTGTATGTAGATTGTGACTCCGAAGATTGATCCGGCGTAGATTAGACATTCTGCGAATATTCCTAACACGGATTCGTGGATCTGTCCGGTTGGCGGTACGATGAAACCTGCGACTGCGAGTGCGAATCCGCCGAAAAGCATTGCTACGGCGGATAGGATTTGGATTGATTCTTTTGTGTTTTTTTCCATAATGAGTTTGGTGTTGAATTGGTGAAACGGTGTGATGTTGGATTGTTTTGTCTTTTGTTGATGATATGTGGTTTGCTATCTTTGTGTCGAGTCTGTGGCCGTTGTGCCATTGCTCTTGATATTGTGGCCGTTGTGCCATTATTCCTAATGCTGTGGCGGTCCTTCGGGACTGCCATTGTTTTTTATAGGGGATTTCGTTTCGTCTCATAGCGTTCCTGTTTTTAGTTGGCTATTTTCGTGAGTCGTCTCCTTACTTCACTGCCCTACTTTTTCCGTTGTTCTCCGGCTATCTTGACAGCTGGAGAGTTGTGGTGAGTGTGCCGCCTTGGGGCTGATGTGCGGTGGCGCGTACCCGGAAGATGGCGAGGTTCGTGCGGAGGTCGCTAAAGGTGAAGGTCTCGGACTTGGAAACGGGTTTGTAGAACGCGATTGCGAACTTGAAGTAGTGCGGGCGTTCCAGGATGTCGTAGGATTTCTGTACGTATGGGAGTTTGATGGCGGAGATGTTGTTTGTGGCGGTGTCGCGCTCCTCTTTGATGTATGTGAAAAGGTGCTGCGGCGTGGGTAGATACGTTGGCTTGAGGGGGTCTGCGTCCTTGGAGTCGTCGCGGAAGAGTATCTGTCCTTTGGATGTGACGGTGAGCTTTTCGGAGTCGAAGAAGCGGTGCCAACCTCTGCGCTTCGCCATTGGGGTGCGTTTCGTTTTGTCGGTCTTTCTGCCGTGTCTGCTGGTACGGATTGAGTAGCGGAAGAGGATCGGTTTGAGTCCGGATTTGATGAGTTGCTGGGCGCCCGGGATGAAGAGTCCTTCCTTTCGGATTTGACATTCGATGTGGATAGTCTCGGTCTGCTTCATGGATGAAAGCGTGTTATAGTTGGCTTGCAGACTACGTATAATTGTCTGTATTGCAGGTATTTTCTGCGCTGCGTTTTTGCATTGGTTGAGGTCTTGGACGTGTTGCGATTGCATGACTCCGGCGCGGTCAGTGGTGGCTGCGCGGAGTACGAGTGCGTCGCGGAGGGAGTTTATGGCTCCAGTTTTCAAGCTGCAGTCGTAGAGGGTAAGATGCATCTGGTTCGGGTCGTCAGTGCCAGCGCTGATGCCAGTCAGGATTCTGTTAAGACTGGTGAGGTTCGTGTAGAATTTTGAGACCGGGGCCAGCTCCGTCTGCTGCGCCGTAGTACCGATGACGTTGGCGATTTGCTGGAGGAGATTGCCGAGAACTTGTACGGTGACTGCTTCTTCACGTGTTTCGGACTTGAAGCTTTTAATTAGCTCTGTGATTCGGGTGATGTCTGTGGGCATGGTGTGAATTTTGAGTGTTGAGTGTTGAATTTTGAATTGTCGGCTGCGCCGATTTTGAATTGTTCAATGAGGAATTGTAGTAAGCCTTCCTATGCCTTCCTAAGCCTTCCTAAGCCGTGGGGGCTATCTTTGCCGTCGGGCTTTCTGGGCTATTGGGTGCGGGCTTAATTTGGTGGCTAGTGATTGTAGCGAACATACTTGTCGTCGAGGGCTCGAGCGACGATGCCGACAAATTCGTGGGCGATGTTGTCGGCGAGGAAGTCGCGGAGATTCATGACGGAAGCGTAGTACTTACGACTGAACCACGGTTTCTTCTGGCGTTTACGCTCACGTCCGATGTCTCCGGAGTTGCCTCTTGGGATTTCCTTTCCAGTGCCAAAGTTTTGCCAAAGTCCGTATTCGAGGAAGGACTGCGAGAGTCCGATTTCGATAAAACGTCCGTCGGCACGGACTGGAAGGGCTTTGAGTGAGCGCAGGAGCCGCCCAGTGTCGATTACGTTTAGGAGCGTGATCTGCTCGCACCATATTGTGATCATGGTGCGGTTGAAGGCGAACACGAACTTTTCGCGCTCCTGCCGTTGCTGGTCATTGCCATTCAGTTGGGTCATAGCGGAGGTCGGTATAAGTGTCTACTGCGATTTGAAAGAAGGCACAGGCGCAGCCTGAGAAGAAGTATTGGTCGATTTCCTGAAAGGAGATGCGAGGGTCGAGGAAGATGTTGTTCTGCTCCTGCTTCGTCTTTTCGAGGATTAGCTTGCTCATGAACTGGCGGAACAGCTCGCGCATGATGTTCATACACATCTGGCGTGCTTCCATATCGAGAATGGCGTGTCGCATTGCGAGGAAGGCCGTCTTCACGCGTCGCGTGTGCGGACTGTTGTTCACCTCGATGTAGCCCTGGCTGATGTCGCTGACGGCGACAATGGCGGTGGCGGACTGCAGCTGCTGCAGGACTTCCTCGAAGCCGTCCAGTCCGGAGACCCGAGCAAAGACGAAGTCGTGAGCCTTTGCGAACTTGTTCTTTTCGGTGAGGGATGCGAAGAAAGCTGTGGCATCCCAATTGATGTTTGATTGTTGCATGGTGTTGTGTTTTGGTGCTTGGCTTGTTGATTGTTATTAAGCCTCACTGAGCCTTTCTAAGCCTTTTTAAGCCGTGGGTGCTACTTTGTTTGGCGCTTGATGTCTTCGGCTTCCTTTGCCTTGGCGTCAAGCTCCGTGAGTGCACGCCATGTGTCCATGTTTAAGACTGCGTCCTCTTTGGTGATGTCGCCTCCAGTGAGGGCACGGATCTGCGCGTTCATGCTTTGGCGGAGCATCTCGCCGATGGGCGGTGTGTAGCCAAGTAGGTTCTGCTCGTCAGCAGACATCGGCAGCAGGAAGTGCGGAAACAGGCGGGCGAAGTATTGCTTCAGCGATGCGAACCAGTAGAAGGTACTGTATAGAATCGGGCGTGTCAGGCAGCGAGGCTTGATGCCCGGGTATAGAAGCAGCGTGAGGTCTTTCAGCCGCTCCTCGTCCTTCGTTTGCAGGAAGCCCTGGTAGTAGTTGTCGCAGGATATGAACGTGGCAAATGGTATGCGTTGGAAGTCGGCTTCGAGCGGACGCGCCTTGCCAATCTTGGTGATGCGAGTCGGGAATGTCGGGAATGTCCTTAGGTAGTCAAGGGCTGCTGTGGCAGACTGGATCTGCTGAAGGGTAAGCGTGGCTTCGAGCTTTGGACTGTGGCGCTGCTTGATGAGGTATGAGCCGTTGGCGGTGCGGCACAGGAGTCGGAGGTCAGCCCATTTGAATAGGCAGACGGTGAGGACTTCTTCAATCTGCAGGTCGTGCGACATCAACGTGAAGAAGCATAACAGTTGCGAGTCGTCGAGGTCAGCCCAAGACGGCGGCAGCGTGATGTTGAAGGAGTTTTCAGAAGAAAAAGCCTCCGGATTGTTTTTTGTTTTTGTAGCCATGATCTTCAAAGAGTTTGGATGTTTCAGAGTCCTTCCACTCGGTGAACACGTTTGCCGGAGCGGTGCGAATGAAGTTGACTGCGTCGATGATGCTCGGTATTGGGAACTCGTCCGTGCGGAGTATCGAGAACTCAATGGCTGCGATGCGTTGGTACAAGCGCTGATACCTTGCAGGGTCGGCGGTGGTGCCCCATTGCTTCAGGATGTTGCATTGGCGCAGGGAGTCCATAAGGTCGAGACTGAAGAACTCCGCTTCGAGTCGGCGCTCGATAACGAGGAGTTGGGCGTGAATCTCCATGAAGTGCTGCCAGATGTGTTCGGTGTAGCCGAGGTGCTGGACGGTGTCAAGGTCGGCGAACATTGTGGCGGCGAAGTAATTGAACTGCTCCGAGTCGGTCCACTGGTGGGCAGCAGGGAGCATGGAGAGGATTATCGTGAGAGCATCGTCGCGCAGTTTTTCAAGTCCGGCAAGAAGTCGGTCAACACGCTCCTTGGATGCCGGAACTATGTTCTGATTGTTGACTATTCCGAAGCCGTTCGGGGTGAGGATGAGGTCGAGCTGCGGCACGGCGTGAAGCATGGCATCGACAGCGACAGCCATGCGGGAATGGTGCAGCAACGGTGAAGAGTCGTCTTCTTCGATTAACTTCTCCAGTACCTTTGATGAGAGGAAGGTCTGGCTTAGCCACGTCTCTGACTGCTGCAGATGATATGCGATTTTGTCGAAAAGGGAGCGTTCCCCGGCAACCGCTTTGAGTGTGTTGGGAACGTATTTTTGCAATATTTCATTGCTGCTTATCAGTGTCTTCATTATTGTCTTGTTTATTGAGTGAAACCTGCTTTGCGTCCTTGTTCTCATCAAGCGTAGTAAGCTGAATGAAAGGACAATCGGGCGTTACGTTCTGCCATTTGTTGAAGCGCATAATCAGTCGGTGAACGCCGAAGAGAAGGTCGTGATAAGGCTTCTGCAGAGCCTGTGCGATGGTGTAAAGCTCGCGTTTGTCTGAGCCGGAATTGTTGGTCTGCGACTTTCCTGGCACCGAGCCGACGAGGTTGGAGTGGACTCGCATCGTGAAGCACATCATATTTACCGCCTCGATGATGTCGGTCGCCCAGTCGCCACCCTCCTTGTCCGTCTCGATCTTGTTGATGACAACGTCGTGTTGCTCCTCGCCGTTCGGTGAAACGTAGAACGTGGAGAAGAGCACCTTGCCGCTGTTCTCCATGCCAGTGAGGAAGTTGATGATGTTGTCCTTCTCCTGGCAGACACGTTCCTGCTGCTTGACACGGTCTGTAATGCCCTCGACCTTGAAGATGTTATTCCAGAAGGAGTTGGCAATCTCGATGTGGTACTTGATGGGAGCCGAGTTGCGGAGCTTCGCTTCCTTTGCCACGCCGATGAGCTGCTTGATGTCGTACCACTTGCCCTTGAATAGAGCTGCGTAGTACGGTATTGGATAATACGTGTTGTCGGGCGTGGGTATTCGGCAGACAACAGCGAACTTCTTGATTTTTTTTGAGCGGTTTTGCAGATCCGTGAACGGCGCTTGTGGGTTGAGGAGTTCGATGCGCTCGATGTTCTCCGGACTGACCGTGTTTCGCCAGTTGGCATAGAGAATGTAAGGTATCACGCCCGACTTGTCGGCAGGAGCAAAGCGGACGTAGCACGCCTGTTTGCGGACGATGCGGACAATGCGGCTTGCGTCCTCATTGAGGATGATCACGCTGACGCAAAAGCCGAAGTGCTTGAAATCCTGGCACACTCCGAGGAAGTATGAAGCGATGTCGTTGTCAGATGTGAAGTCGTCGACTTCCGATCTGACTCGTTCGGTGGCTTGCTCCGTGTTGTAGACGAGTCCGCTGCCGTAGCAGACTTCGGCGTTGAACATCTGGCAGGTGCTCAGTGTCTCGTCGGACTCAATAAGATTGATGATGTTATATGGCATACGGTTGTCACCGCCCCAGGGTATGTATTTCATGCGTTCGTTGATGAAGATGGGCGCGATGTCGTTCTCCTCCTTAAAGACTTCAGAAGTCTTGGTGGTGAAGGCTGCGGAGGCATGGGTGCCGGGGATGGTGGCAACGGATGTTGGTGGAATAAATGAAAAATCGCTCATATCTTGCTTTTTTAGGGCAAAGATATGAGCGATTGGGCGGTGGTGAAAAGACACTATGATTGTTTGCCTAATGAGGTAATATCAATTTTCATTTTCATCAGAATGTATCTTACGGTATTTGTAAAACCAATACGACAAACCATCACCTCCAAAAAACTCGATGTAATGATAAGCAAGTATTTTTATATCTTGCTGATTATTCTTCTCATCGCCCCAGCATGGAGATAGATAAGTATCTTTGTATGTAAAAGATTCTTCTTTTTCAAAGAACAAAACAGTACTTTCACTTATACCATACGTCAAAAATCCATTTAATTTAAATGCTACAACCCTCAATCCTCTTGATACTGAATCAAAGACGCATTGACGCCATGAGCTATCGGTGATACACGATGACTTAGAAATGCTGTTAGAATCAACAAATTCTTTAAAGAAGTGATATGCAACAGGTACGAAGTTATCAGTTGGGGCAGCTGTAGAAGCTCCTACAACACCATAAAAAGAATCACCTTCTTTCATTTTGTGACACTCATATGAAATATCATAATTATGTTTGATTGCTAACAAATAAACACCTGATTTTGGAGCTGTAATATTATTTTCTAATATCAGACGCCAATGATGCTTTTTCAATATATTTAATGTCTTTATGTCTACATTCATGACGGTGTAAGAAAAGGTGATTTGCTTATCTCTGCAAGTGAATTCACAAATCATGTCTTCATCTTCATATGCACATCCTAAATCATCTTTTATAAAACAGTAGTTTCCATATTTATTGTTAAAGGTTGTACTTAGCTTGTCATATGTGCTTTTGAAAAGATTTTCGTCTTCAAAAACGCCCAAATCAGCATCAATCCTCCATATGGTCTCCCGACAAAAATCCAACTTAACTTTTTTGCAATGAAACCCTTCAAATGTTATGTTCCGGACTATAATATTATAGTCATACGTTTCCTCAAAATCATAGTTATTCTTCTTTAGGAATCTTATTATTTTGTTTCTTTTTGTTTCAGCTAGCGTAAATCCGAAGAATGTACACTTAATAGGGTTCTTCTTTTTGCTCATATTCTTTGTATAATAATTTAGGTTTAAAGAGTAAAGCAAAGGTAGTCATAATAATCAATAAAAGTATAAATGTTTCTGAAAAACTTTTGTAATGGATAAAATGTTTGTTGTTGGAAAGAGAGTGGAATTAGATGTGTGTGATTAAATGATGAATGTATAGCGGATAGTATGAAAAATCGCTCATATCTTGCTTTTTAGGGCAAAGATATGAGCGATTGGGCGGTGGGGAAAAGACAAACAAATTATGTGAAAACTGTCTTTTATGAATCTAAGATGATGATGAGAAAATGAATTTATAGCTCACTATCATTTTCAGCTTGCTCTTCATCAGACAATTGTTCATCTTTGTATCTCATAGATAAGCACATGCTACCATTTCCTGCTATAGAAAGATAGCATTTTGTTTTATCATCCATATAAACTTTCATTTCTTCCAAATTCAGCACTTTGAATGAAGAATATTTATTGTCAAGCTTATCGGCTAAAATATCCAGAGTTTTAAGCAGATTACGTTTTATGTATGAAGATTCGTAATTAATTGTAACGGCAATCAATTTGCTTTTATAAAACTCGAAGGCAATCCATTCACAATCAAATCCAGCAAATTTTGTATTATAAACAAAAATTATATCGTCATCTGATCCAATATCATATTTTTCTTGAGTGAGATGATCTTTAACTTCTTGATATGAAGAAGTTAAAGTGCATCCTAAGAATGAACGTTGGATTTGCGCAGAAACCGTGAGTGCTATTAATGAAATTAATAGACTTAAAAATACTTTTTTCATAAAATATTCATTTAATTTGTTTTGTAATAATCTTACTTTTTTAGAGTAAAGATATAAGTGATGTGTAGAAAGACCAATTCCTCTTTTTGTTATTTGCTTGCGTGTGGCTCAGCCGCCATCTCAACAGCCGACTCTTCTATATTCCTATAACGCGGTTGCAGACCAATTCTGTTCTTCTTGAAATTCTCAGCCTGCTCGAAGATTTCCTTAAACACCTCATCCTTAGTGTAAGGCGGATATTTCTCCTTGGCGAGAGTCAAGATTATAGCCACCTTCATGCTTGCCTTAATATCCTCACGCTTGTCCCAGTCGATAAACTGACACTTGTCGTCAACAATGCCCTTAATCTCCAGAGCCATACGTTTGAACTGCTCTTCGGTGAAGTCGCCGGCGAATCCATATTTTTCAGCCACAGCCTTCAGAATATCATAGAATGCCTTCACTTCAATATCCGGTATGCCATCCGGCAGTTGTGACTCGTCCTTTATCTTATTAAGCAACTCTGTGAGCTGGGCAGCAACCTCGGTGATAATCTCATCAGCAAATACGAGATCATCGGTACGGTCATTATAACGCTTCACGATTTCATTGAGTCGCTGCGTGAAGTCAACGGCTTTCACCTTGTTCACTTTCATCACGCTGTCTATGACACGACGCAGTAGCTGTTCAAGCAATTTCACCTTTGTATTCTTCAGTGGCAAACGGTTGATACGAGCCATATAGCTATTGGCGAGAAGATCAATCTCCTCAGCGTTGTCCATCACCATATTGTGCAGCAATTCCACCTCCTCACTAATCAGCGAGTCGTTCACCATCTTCAGCACTCGTTTGTTCATCTTTGTAGCATCAGGAGCCTCACCCTTGGTGAGCTTGAATATGATACTTTTCACGCCAGAGAAGAAATGCGCCTCATTCACCTCCGTCTGTTTGATGGTGTCATCATTATGACACATCTTGTATGCAGACACCATGATGCCTACATGTTTCATGAAGCGGTGTTCCTTCTCATCAGTCTGCTGCATGAGTTCCGCTCCCTGATTGAACGTATCAAGCTGCTCCAAAGGCGAACCTGTCCAGAACTTAGTATATTCAAATGGATAAATCATACGGCGAAGCACGTCAAGCTCGTCGCGGAACAACTTCAGTGATTGTTCCACAACCTCGGTCGGTGTCTCAGTCTGTCCGCCGTTGGCATAACGCCGCATTGCAGCGTTCATGTTCTTCTTAATGCCAAGATAGTCGACAATCAGGCCCTTTTCCTTTCCCGGATAGTTGCGATTGACACGGCTCACGGTCTGCACTAGATTATGCATCTGCAGCGGTTTGTAGCAATACATCGTATCTAGGCACGGCACGTCGAATCCCGTAATCCACATATCCACAACGATTGCAATCTTGAGGTTCGACTTAGGTTCTTTGAATTGTAGGTCGAGTTTCTTGCGTTCATCGTCAGGTCCGAGAAGATTATATAGCTCCTCAGGGTCATCCTTTTGTCGTATGAACACCATCTTTATCTTCTCAATCGGACGGATCTTTTCCTTTTCCAGTTCAGTGAGCTGTTCACCCTCAGCACAAGGACGCACCTCTATCCACTCGGGACGCAGCTTCACAATCTCCTTATAGATGGCATATCCTATCTCGCGTGTAGCACACACAATCATCGCCTTGCCCTCAACGGTAGCCCCTTCTTCCACACGGCGTTCATAATGCAGCACGAAGTCGGCAGCCAAACGGCGTATAAGATCAGGATTGGCAAGTACCTGCTCCATCTGTGTCATCGCCTTTTTCGAAGCCTCTATCTGGTATTCGTTGCTACCTTCCTCCGCACAGCGGTTGTAGTAGTCCTCTATCTCCTTTACCTTTTCCGAGTCGATGATGACATGAGAAGCACGCCCCTCATACACTATCTTTTTCGTGATGCCGTCTGTCACAGCATCAATCATTGTATATTCGTCAACAATACCGCCGAACACCTGCAGCGTAGCATCAATCGGCGTGCCGGTAAATCCTACATACGTAGCATTTGGCAGAGAGTCATGCAGATACTTGGCGAAACCATAAGAGCGCTTCACTCCCTCTTCTGTAATCTGCACCTTCTCGTCCACACCCACCTGCGAGCGGTGTGCCTCGTCGCTGATACAGATTATGTTGGCACGCTTCGACAGTAGATCAATGTCTTTTGAGAACTTCTGAATCGTGGTGAGAAACACACCGCCACTGGTACGTCCCTGCAACAAAGTCTTCAGATGCTCCCGGCTTTCCACCTGCATAATCATCTCATCGCCGATGAATTGTTTGGCGTTGAGCACCTGTCTCGAAAGCTGGTCGTCGAGGTCTGTGCGGTCAGTGATTAGCAGAATTGTGGGCGAACAGAGTGCCTTGCTGCGCATGAGCAAGCGACTGAGAAAAAGCATGGTGAACGATTTTCCGCAACCCGTAGCACCGAAGTAAGTGCCGCCCTTGCCGTCGCCATCGGCATTGAGGCGAGAATGCAGAAGTACATTGTCGTAGAGAGCTCGTGCAGCATAATACTGCGGATAACGGCACACCACCTTCATCTCGTTTTTCGTAGTATCGGGGAAATAGATGAAGTTATGCAGCACGTCGAGCAGACGACCCTTGTCGAACAATCCAGCCACCATCGTCTTCAGCGACGGAATGCCGTTTATCGGGCGGTCCTTCGGCTCTACCTTTCGCCACGACGTAAAGAAATCGTAGTCAGCGAAGAGCGACCCGAACTTGTTGTTCACACCATCGGAGATAACCACGAAGGCGTTGTAGCGGAACAGGCGCGGTATGTCACGCCGATAACGCACGGTGAGCTGTTTGTAAGCATCCTCAATAGTGGTGTTCTCCTTGATAGCATTCTTGAACTCGAGCACAACAAGTGGCAGTCCGTTTATATAGACTATGGCATCCGGTATGCGCAGCTGCTCAACGCCCTGCACCTCCAGCTGATTCACGATGCTGTAGCGGTTGTAGTCCTTGTCGTGATTGCCGTTTACAGGTTTTTTATGCTTGCGATTGAAGTCAACCGGATAGATGTAGAGATTAGGCTTGGCAGGGTCCTCGCGCTTCATCGAGAAACCGTTCATCAAGAGTTTCATGAAGTCGCGGTTCTCGTCATAGAGCGTGCCTCCTGAGGTCTGCTCTATGCGACGAATTGCATTCTCCACCTCCATTTCTGTTATTGCTTCGCCGACATAACGCTCCTTCAGATAAGTGCGCAAGTCGTCCTTCTGCAGCACCACTGTCTTGTCCTTCCTGGCAATAGTTTCGTCAGGTCGGTAGTCGTAGCGCTGTTCGAGGAATAGCTGTATGATAGACGCCTCCAATTGGGCTTCGTTGAAAAAAGGCATAAGCTATATTTTTAAAGTCCTACATTTTCCTTACGCAAGAAATCAGTGATTTGCTCCTTGCTTGGCAACTCCAGCTGATATTTAGATATAAACATATTAGGATCCACGCCAATAGTAGCATACTCAACCATTTCCTGTCCCACTTCAGTACACAAGAGAATTCCGATCGGTTCGTTATCATCCTGCAGCATGACGTTTTTCCTCCAATATCCCAGATACATATTGAGCTGAGCCACATCCGTATAATCCAGTCTGTGAGCTTTTAACTCAAAGATAACGTGTCGTTTTAATATGCGATGATAGAATACGAGGTCAGCCTTATAGTATCTGTCGTCAATAAGCATCTTCTGCTGTCGTGCTTCGAAACAGAATCCCATACCCAGCTCCAGGATGAATTCCTGCAAGTGGTCGATAATTGCACTTTCAAGATCCGACTCCTCCCATACGTCCTTTGCTTTCAGTCCAAGAAACTCAAACACGAACGGCGACTTCAAGTCAGTATCTATTGATGCGACCTCAGCCTTTTCGCTTACCATTTTTGCAAGTGCCTCCGGCTTTTCACTCCATCCACTACGTATATAATAATTAGAATCAATCTGTCGCTGTAGCTCCCTTACGCTCCATGTTCCGCGTATAGCCATGGTCTCATAGAATGTTCGTTGTAGAGGATCGTTAATTGCCATTATAGCAGTAAGATGAGAGAACGACAATTTGTTGAAAAGCAACTGTGGGTCGGTAGTCAGCACAGGCTCTGCTTTTACAGTGGTGGGTAATTGGGCAGACACTGTCTGCCTAATTGTAACCTCCTTAGAATTAGCGATATATAATTGGGCAGACAACGACTGCCCGATTTGTGGAAGCGAACAGACAAACGAGTAAATCTGTGCACCCAAAGACTTGTAAGCAAGATAGAACTGCTTATATAGCTTCAGGCTACGATAGCTGAAAGTCTTACTGTTTTGCAGTTTTTCTGCGAGTCTTTGCAGTATCTGCTCACCATATAAAGCCCGGTCCTTACCCTTCAATTCGTATTCCACGATGTAATATCCCGTGAGCCATGCCTTTGCAGTGACGTGACGGTTGATTATCAGTCGGGCATTGTTTTGCAACGCTCTGTCTGTTGTCTGAATCTGTGAGACCAGTATATCGAAACTTATATCTTGAATTTCCATATGACTATGAGAGTTTTGAAGTTAAGAGAGAGAGGAGGGTGCGGAGGTGTATGTTCTCTTCTGATATATTTGATATGTAATTGCCAATTATTAAGAAAGGCAAATAACAATCATTTGGAGCACAAATTATACGTTGTGACACAACTAATTCTTTATTAAGATTCTCTTGTGCTCCTCCATTAGCAAGTTTTTTTATATCTGACTGTATAGCCTTCAAATGAAAATATAAAAAGCAGGCTTTAGATTTAGAATCACATATCATGTTACAACATGCCTGGTTGGTTGTCATTTCATTTTTTAAATAACATACTTGAGATGCTGTTGCTCCATACATTGCCATAACAACAGAATCTTTAGGAATTAATTTCGCAGAACTACATTCCATACCCTCTTTACTAATGTATTCCTCTGTATCAAAAACAAAACAATTTTGGACCTCTCCGCTTTTTAACCATGGAATATCTTTTTTATTCCAATAACTATCATTTGTTCTACTTGGAGTTCCACCAGATTTTGTTTCTATACAAAAATGTTCTACATCTGTAACATTCCACCCCTCCGGCAGATTCTCCTCATCAATCCCTTCCACGAAAGTATGGTGATAAATAGCTTGTGCGGTTTCTTCGAGTTTTTGTATAAGTGCCTCGTTGTTTGCAATGCGGTGCTCCACAGTCTGATATTCAGACACGATACGGCGCTGCTCCTCGATTGGAGGAACAGGGAGCATTACGTTGCACATTTCTTCCCAAGTAAAGAATTCGTGAGCACTTCCATGAGATTTGAAACGTGCGTAGCGGTCAAATTCAGGTCGTTTAAACCAAAGTAACAAATAATACGGATTTAGTTTCTCCTCATCCGTAATATAAAATACTTGATATGCGGAAGATACCGTACAATCTTGTTCGTCACGATATGCAATAGAAATCTTCTCACCATTTCTTGTGGTCGCTTTATTATAAGCGAATTGTCCACGGCGCACAATTTGGTCGTTTTCAGAATTCTGTGCTACTTGCCTTGGAGTCTGAAAATACTTATTATTATTTATACCTTGAGAAAGACTGACTTTCAAACCTGTGTTCTTTTCAGAATAAGGTTCAATATAGTCACCTAATCTTCTATATAGACTTCTATCCATATTACACTAACTCAAATCCTAAAGTTCTGAACAAATCAGAAATCTCCTTGTCTTGAAGTTTTCTTTCTTTCATTATTTCAGAAATTTCAGCACTTAATTCCTTCATTTTCGATTCAAAGTCGATTTCTTCATCACGATTTGCGAATTCAATATATTTACTTGGGACTAAACTCCAACCATTCAATTCGTCAAGATTTACAGACTTGCAGAATTCAGGAATATCGTGATAAGTCGTTTCATATCCTTCTTGCTGCCAAGCATGGAAAGTAGAAGTAACCTTATTGCGAGTTTCCTCGACCAATTCTACATATTTTTTCTCATATGTAGAACCCATTTGCCGAAGGTCAAAAAAGAGTATTTCCTTCTCTCTATCTCTATAATGACGTTCTTCTCCGTTCTTTTCAATAACGCGAGATTTCTTATTATTGTTAAGAATCCACAACGTCACACTTATATCGGTAGAATAAAAAAGTTTATTTGGCAGAATGCAAATTGCTTCTACTTTACCTCTTTCCAACAATTTTTTACGAATAGCTAATTCAGTACCATCAGCACTAAGAGCACCATTCGACAAAATAAATCCAGCCATGCCATCAGTAGACAATTTGCTGAGTATGTTTAATATCCAACCATAATTAGCATTTCCAGAAGGAGGTACATCATAGCCAGCCCAACGTGCATCTGAAGTTAACTCATTATCCGCTCTCCAGTCCTTTTGGTTGAACGGCGGATTAGCCATTATATAGTCAGCCTTCAAGTCCTTATGCTGATCGTTATGGAACGTGTCGCCAAGACGTATGTCTGCATTGATGCCACGTATGGCGAGGTTCATGCGTGCCAGCTTGTATGTGGTTTTGGTATATTCCTGTCCGTAGACCGAGATGTTCTTCTGGTTGCCATGGTGCGCTTTAACGAACTTCATCGACTGCACGAACATGCCGCCCGAACCGCAGCACGGGTCATAAATCTTGCCGTCGTATGGCTCAATCATCTCAGCGATAAGATTCACGATACTCTTCGGCGTGTAGAACTCACCCTTGCCCTTACCCTCGGCAATGGCAAACTTGCCCAGGAAGAACTCGTAGACACGACCGATAATGTCGTTCTCCTCGTCTTTGAGTGTGTCGAGCTTGTTAATCTCGTCGAGCAAGGCGGCAAACTTGGAGCGGTCGAGTCCGAGATTGCTGTAATAGTTGGAAGGCAAAGCACCATCAAGCTGCTTGTTAGACTTCTCGATGTTAGCAAGTGCGTCGTCAATAATCTGGAAGATATTGTCCTGCTTGGCGTTCTCCATGATATACGACCAACGACATTCTGCAGGAATATAGAACACATTGTCTTGAGCGTAGAACTCCACCATGTCAGCATAGTCATCGCCGTACTGCTCACAAATCTCCTTATGCTTTTGGTCGAAATGGTCGCCGGCATATTTCAGGAAGATAAGACTCAGCACCACATGCTTGTATTCGGAAGGCTCCACCGATCCGCGCATCTTGTTGCACGACTCCCACAGAGCTTCCTCCATGCTTTTGGTAGGTTTTGCCTTTGTTGCTTTTTTTGCCATTGTTTATGTATGTATTTTATCAATCAACGATAAGGTCTGTTGTATTAACTGTAATTCAGTTTCAAAATTTAGATTTCAATGATACAAAGTTACAGAAATATTTTCACTAAACCGAGATTTCCAATTATAATCTCGCAAATAATAGATAAAAGGACTTATCCACTATTTTGATTTTGCAGTAAAACATATACGATTGTTAAATAATTATATGTACCTTTGTATAACTTAAACAAATCAAATAGAAATAATTAATTATGAGTACACGATTAAAATTCATTCTAACTTATGTAGGAGGACTAATAACAGGTGTTGTTCTTGTTTTTGTTCTTTTCTTTTGTGCAGCAGCAAACATTTCCAACCCAAGTTCTGAGAACAAAGATTTAGTGTTGTTCGACAAACCAAAACCAGAAGTAATAGAAGGATCATTTAAGGTGGTACAGGTATTGCCTGATGGCAGTGCTTTGGCGACTTATGATGAAATATTCACAAATAAACTTGAAGGAGGATTAAGATATGGCACAGCCGTAAAGTTCTTAGCTACAGAAGAATCAGCATTCTATGACAATCAAATAATCAATTTGTCAAAAGGTGAATGTTTTCGAATAATTGGAACTTATCATTATATGAACGTTGAAGGCAACGAGAAAACAGTTCCTGTTATAGGAATTTTCAAAAAATAAAAAGTCTCTCTAAAAGATATATGAAATATGAAGCGAATAGTATTAACATTTTTCTTATGCATGATAACATGGTTAGGATTTGCAGAAACTCGTAGATATTATTGCGAAGTGAAAGGAATCGAAAAAGAATTGGGAACTGGTCTTAAAATTATTTTCGATTTTGGTGAAAACGCTTCTTATACTATTTGGGGCAGTTTGAGCAGTAAACTAAAATTTGTGGATAAGAATGGTGAGATTATAAATTTTCATAGCATGGTAGATGCCGCCAACTATATGGTAGAAAAAGGTTGGATATTTCAACAAGCTCACTCTTCTGTTTACAGTGGTAAATATATAGAGTGTTGGATATTCTATAAGGACGCAACAAGTCCTCAAGAGGCAAAGAAAGGAATTCTGACAGAACAAGACTATATGGATTCTCAAAAGAATAAATATAGTGATTCATATGAATGGTAATGTTTCCCTCGTATACATATTTTATCTTTGAGCTACGCTTTTTAGTCATTATTTTTGGTTGTTACATAAATTATTGTTATATTTGCACATCAACTTTTGTTGTGGGAGGGTTAGTAGCCAGTTGGAGTATATGAACCATCGGGACAAAAATAAACCCTACGGCGGCATCCCATATACGGGCGATACCGCCTTTTTTATTTTATACAATACATCCTTTTTTATATATACACCTCTACCCCATTCACCTCAAAGATGCAGACATCACGAAGCTGCCGGATCTCGTTAGAGTCCAGCAGCTTCATTCGGTATGCTCGGCACGAGCATTGTCTAGCGGGTGCAAGTCCCGAGTAAGCCCT
>ERZ1024483.205-NODE-205-length-18149-cov-10.631204_pt1 | contig 18149 bp, 20 predicted proteins | sample MGYA00520799_ERZ1024483 | MGnify/ENA primary metagenome ERZ1024483 (study PRJEB33242, sample SAMEA3444315) | Homo sapiens | biome: Host associated; feature: Gastrointestinal tract; material: Stool | place: Uganda | collected 2011-01-01 ...
GTCCATTGTTGTCAATGAAGAACTTAAAGAAATTAAACGTTTCAAACTGTCCATATTTAAAGGATTATTCAGTATTAAAGGAATTTTCAAATCTTAAATCTTTGAATATTTCTTATAATGAACCAGATCACTTTACTTTCTTAAAGGAATTAAATCATTTGGAATCATTATCTATGGAACAAACTGGATTTAAAGATATGTCATTATTAAATAATTTAGGTGACTTAAAAGAGTTAAATGTATCTAAGAACCGTTTGAAGAATTTAGAAAAGTTCACAAATGTAGAGCACTTAGAAATCTTGGATGCGAAATTCTGTCAATTAACTGAAATAAATTTCTTAAAGAATGCGCATCAATTGAAACATTTAAATTTATTCACAAACCGCATCAAAGATATTCGTATTTTAAAGGATGCCAAAGACATGGTGTATTTGAATGTGGGTCGTAACGATATTAAGGACATTACTTGTCTAAAAGATATGAAACAGTTGGAAATCATTTCTTTAGAAAATAATAATGTTAAGGATTTAAAGCCATTATCTGAACTTACAAATCTATGCGATGTCGATCTATATAATAATGTCATTGAGGATCTAACTCCATTAGAAAATCTAGAGTTTATTTCTTATTTGCGTTTGGATCATAATGCGATTACAGACTTAACGCCATTATCAAAACTTAAATATTTGCGTTCTTTAACTTTGAAGGCAAATTATGTTACAGATGTAACTCCATTAAAAAATCTAGAATTATTAGAAGCACTACGATTAGATGATAATCCTATTCAAGATACAAGTGTTCTAGAGAGTATGGAGTTCTACGAGAAATTTACTAACTAAGCAAAATCCCTTTTATTAAAGAAAAAGCCTTAATCACAACTTGATCTCGGATAATCAGAGTTACGATTAAGGCTTATTAAATACATGCTAGAGTGTCCAAGCAGCAGTGCAGATTACACTACACTTAAGATTGACTTGCATATCTCAGGTCTTATCTCTATATGTATATTAACACCTCAATCGAAAATCGTCAAAATTGGCTTTCATGCGTAATCACTATTAATAGATTATCTGATTTGATATTATTAAAATAATTGTGTATTATATATATGAACCACTGAACATGCGAAGGCATCTTAGGTGGTGTTTTTTATTTCGGATAAATTACGAAGCCTAAGTCATTATCATGTGTAGCCTTCGTATTTAAAATGTTTCCAGCTCTAAAACTTGCCAATGTTCTTTTTAGAAAGGTTTCATCTATTACTTTAGCTACTCTATTGGGTAGCTTTTCTTGTTTTACAAACACCTTGTAATAGCAATGATAAAAATAAGAGATAAAATCACATACTTGAATAAATGCTGATTCCGATGAATCTTTATCCAAAATATCTTCAATCATATTTTTAATAGGTGCATTAAACGTATTTCCATCATAAATCGAAAGGATTGGATTATATACACACATTGCTCTAGCAGTTTTTCTCATTGGTGCAATTCTGCCTTTGTCTGTGATAATTAAATAGTTCCATACACCCTTAGATGCATTTTCAATCCTTTGAATGCTATATCTTAAAGCACTGTCTAAAACGTTATACTTATCACTTTTTATTTTTCTTTTATCAATCAAAACATTTATTACACTTATATCCAAATCGGCTATTGTTCTAATAAATTCAATTAATATCTCTCTTCTTTGCTCAATAGAAAATTCGTATTTTCTGTAGGGATCTTTATCTGTGAGAAAATGTTTAGTATGCATTTCTTCTTTAACATATAAGCCATAAGTTTCTTTAAGACGCCTTCTTAAATCTTTCATTTTTTGATAATTTGACTTCCAAACACTAGATTCCATACAGATGGATGTTAGTAAAAATACATCAGAAGATTTTGTATTATTGCCATCATCTCCTGTTTCATCAAAATATACAACTCTAGTTTCCATATAAAATGCCTCCTATTTCTTCAATATGGCAGTACTGCCACCTTTCACTCTTTCAGATTCCATCTGAGCTACTGTATCCACTGTATATTGACCTATGTTATCTAGTGACCTATATATTTCCAGGTGTTTGTGTTAATACATTAAAGGATCAATTAGCGCTATATATTATTACACCTATATTCTACTAAAATCTTCGATCATTTGATATTTTAAAATAAAGTGAAAATTGAATGTTAAATTCATCTAAATTAAATACATATTACACAGTACTTGACAATCCAAGGTAGTGTGTATATTATAATAGCGAAGAGGTGATAAAATGCAACCAAGAGCTGTTATATATTGCTCAAAACATGGAGCTACAAAAGAATTAGCGCAATGTTTAGGTAAAAAATACAATCTTCCTGTGATTTCGATTGACCATATTTCTGGATACTCTTTCCAAAATATTCCAGTATATTTTTGTGGATGGATTCGTAATGGAAAAATTATGGGCTTGAATAAAGCTTCTAAATTATTTATGTGTGTTCAAGTGATTGGTGTAGGTGCTGTAGAATATAATGAGGCCTATGAAATGAAGTTAAAATATAAAAATAAGATTGTGAATCAAGATTTTAAATATATTCAATCAAGCCAAGGTTTATCATTGAACCTTTTAGAAAAGATGTACGTAGATGTGTTTCAACCATCTTTGATAGGAAAGAGTAAGGGTGAAGCGCATGAATACTCAATTTAAAAAAGGTGTTTTGGAATTGATTGTATTAAAGGCAATCGTGGCCGATGATCTATATGGATACCAACTTGTATCCAGAATCAATGAAGTGATACAAGTTAATGAAGGAACGATTTATCCTCTGTTGAAGCGTTTATCAAATGATCATTTATTAGAATCGTATTTAAAAGAATCAACAGAAGGTCCTCCAAGAAAGTATTATCATATCACAAGTTTAGGACTTGAAAGATATGATGCATTATTATCGGAGTGGACGAATTTTTCAGATAGTGTAAATACATATTTGAAGGGAGTGAAGTAGGGTGTTAAAAAGTGAATTTTTAGAGCTTTTGAATCAAAAATTATCATTGATCAATGATAAAGAAAGAGAAGATATTATCTTAGAATATGGAACATATATTGATGACAAGATTGCAAATGGCGTATCAGAAGAAGAGGCAGTAGCTGGTTTTGGAGATGTGGATGAATTGGCTAAAGAAATTTTATCGGCCTATAAAATCAACACAGATTCCATGGATCCATTATCAAGTAAGGCGGACAAAACAATCGATAAGGTTTACACAAAGGTGGAGGAATTATTTTCTAAATTAGGTGATTTTTCGATGAACCAAATTTTCCATGTTATATTTGATGCCTTTGTGCTTGTTTTGATTTTGTGGATTGGAAAATTAATCGTGGTTGATGTGTTATGTCGATTAATCTTATCTATACTATTCTCTTTCTTTGTAGGATACCATATGATTACAGAATTTATGTTAGGCTTATGCCGCCTTCTATATTTATGTTTAGCTATCTATTTCTTTGTGAAAGTCATGTCAAAAAGAATTCAAAGATATCGTTTCAATAACCAAAATGTAGGTGTGATGGATGACATAAAAGAAACTTGGAATGACAATATCAAATCGAATGATTTGCCGCCAACACCAGATCGCCCATTATATCATGAAAGAAAGCCACATCATTTTGAGTCGGATGTATTAAAGGTGATACTGGTATTTGCCATGATTCCAGTCGCATGCATACTCATTGGTAGTGGTATTGGTTTAGTAGTCATGATTTATGTAAGTATGATGTATGCCACAACAAGTGCTGGACTTTATTGTATGGATATTGCCTTTGTACTAGGAAGCTTGGCTATTCTATTGATGTTATTTCGCGCTTGGCCAAAGAAGGTGGATACAAATGCGTAAATTAGGTGTATTACTTGTTGTTTCAATTTTATTATTTATGTTTGGAGCTGGAACCTTTGTATATGAATTAAGTCAAATCAGTCCCAATCAAATTGATGTATCACAAGAAACACAGACAATGACAACTTCAATGCCAAATGCTTGTAAGCTATATACAAAGACGTATTTAAGTTCCATTGGAGATGTGCATGTCGTTGTGGATGAAATGGTTGAAGATGATAAGCTACAAGATGATGCGTTGGTTATCACATACCCCAAAATGCTTCATGTGGTACAGGATGAGGATCAATTGGATATACAGATGGATGATTACGAGATGTCAAAGGATTTTCAAACCATCTTTAATACGTTTCGAACAAAATCCTATGATGAATATTTTGCGAAGAATAATGAGATTCATGTAAGTGTTCGTTATGGTAAGGCTTTAAAAGATAAAATTACATTGGTCGATGATTACTATTAAGGAACAGTGAATACTGAGATTCAATTTGTCAAGGGTAAATTCTGCAAAGCGTTCCATAAACAATAAAGGCTCCGCTGAAATTAAAGCGAAACCTTTGTCCTATGCTAATTGTTCAGATATATGTCAATTTTCTGCATCATAAGATAGAATAGGCTTGCGCCCTGTTTCTGTCATACGATAAAATTTATCGGTTTCCGTTTCAAGCTGGATGACAGGAATCATACCACTTTCCAATACTGTACCATCAATGTAGTAATGACTTTCTCCATCAAAATAGATGTCATGATAGTGCGGATCTCCGGAAATTTCTGCTGTTCCTACATGACCAGCAACAATATTCATATAGAACTTCCCGGTTTCAGCAGGGTATTTTTCTGTGAATGTAAAATCATCTGTTCCCCATTCCCACCAATCCCCTGCTTCCTCATCAACACCTGCATGCACAAAAATTGTATTGTTTACTACATAATATCTTCGGAGTCTTTGCATCCATAAAATGTATTTATCATCATTGTCATGATTAAGACTGAACCTCGAATATCGAGACGCTCCAATAGGCCACCTTCCGTCGCACGCCATATCCTCATGATTCCCAGCAAGTACGATAACTTTATCTGACCTATGCTTCATTTCTAAATCCTTAATTAGATCCAAAATAAGATAGTCATCCTGGACACCATGAATATAATCTCCACAGAGAACCAGTTGGTTATCCCCAGATAGGTCAACAAGCTGCAGTGCCTCAAGAAAAGAGTGTATGCAACCATGGATGTCACTCATGGCATAGATTTTCATATGCTACCTCCTTCTACCTCATAGAGAATATGCTCTGCTTCAAATTTAGCAGAGCACTTGTTATATTAACATTTTTTAACTACAGATTATAGAATTTATTTTGAAACATTTTGACGGTCTATTTTACCCTGATTAATAAGATTTTTGATTAGCTCTAATTCTTGCCTGCTATATTCAACTTCATTCTCTTTGTGTATCGAAAAAATTTCAGCCTTGTTATAAGCAAGCAAAAACACTTCACTAATAGTATGTGCATGGTCTCGATTTTCGCCTAAGTAATAAGAATAATGAAGACCTGATTTCGCCAGTTCTGAACAAATATACTCACAGCATCCATATTCACTGATTTTTTGGGGATGTATGTAGCAATCTGTTTTTTTATCATAATAAATCAGTGGCGGTTTGTCCGCGTATTTTCTCATAAAATATTTATCGTAGTGCTGTTTGTGGTATAACGCAGCTATAAATCTTGTTATTTTCATCGTATTGCTCCTCAGTCTACCTCATGAAGAATATTTTTCTTAATATATCCAATGGTCTGTTCTGTGTCAAGCCTACCAAATAATACTCCAAAAATCGCAGGGCTCAATTCATCAAGTAAAGAAGGGCAGCAGGCTGTTATAAAATCTACGCTTTCTAAAGGAGCCAGCTCAAAAAAGTCATAGGGAATCATGGAGGTAAGAGTAATATCATAGCCATCATCTTCAGTTAGATAAATTCTGGAGGTGTAAAGACAGGAGGGCATGTAGAGACCATTTCCCATTCCGTTTGTGGTCCGTGGCCAAACACGAGCATTTATATAATTCAGCAGACGCATGAGTTCAGGGATATGGCTACTTATTCGACACCAATCCGCAGCGGTTTGATCATAATAGACCCTTGTTTCCATGACATCCTTGTAAAACCAAATACAGGACTCCAAAATATTATCTGGGCATCGATCGCAGTTTACATAGAGGATAGTGATGTGAGGGATACCGTTATCAACATCTTTTGCATAACGGATGTTATGGGATTTCAGGTAGTGCTCTATATGAACTTGTGCTTCCATTCTTGTCATAATAGTTTTACCTCTTTTTAATTTTTTCCTGAATCAATCTACTTCTTTCGAGAATTGCTGTATTGCACGTTCTAAAGAAGCATTCGCATTCTTCCAAAGTACCTGGCAAAAAACGTAGTTGCTTTTCATAATAAGGAAAGTAGGCATACTGTAGAGGCTGGTTGTTAAACATACAGACTGGAATATAGATTCCGTTTTTATCTAAATTGCAGAACGGCTGTAAAAAGTGAATTTCAACAAAGGTGTTCCAAGCCTCTTTATTCATTTTCTCATCACACACTTGACTAATCCATTCTTTGGTCTTTTCCACTGCCTTCGTCGCCTTTTCGGCTTCCTCTATATCTGTTTTGCACTTTTCTTCAACACAAAAGAGAAGTTTTAGATATTCATCATTGCCATCACTTATTATAAAATAATACAAATAAGTCAGCATACGATCAATGGTATCTCCATAGTCTTCTCTGGCACGAGCTTTATTGAAAAATTCTGGGACTGGAATCATATTGCCTTGATTCCAGACATTTTCTAAAAACAATTTACAGTCTGAGCTCAGCACCTGACCTACTGGTGCAGCCATCTGTTCAGCAAAGTAGTAGCAGTACTCTCTGAAGCCCCTCTTGCAATCATTTTCAAAATTCGTTATAGGGACCCCATCGTCTTTAACTTTAACCCACGTATCAAAATCATTAAACAATTCATGATTTTTGTCTTGTAGGGTTTTGTCTTGTAGCGCTTGATGCTGATAAGCAAGATACCTCTTTAACGGAGTCCATCCCGAAGTCATAGTATCACCACAATAGGTCATAGTATCACCACAATATTTTGCTCCTGCTTTTTTTATCTGATATTCATTATATTTTTTAGATTGTGGTATGATTTCTCCATCATTCAAGTAGGTATAAACCATCTTAAAGGTGAGCATTGTAGCAGCACTGGAATCACAGTCGCCTCCAGCAGGGCCTTCTTTAAATCGAATAAAGTCTGTCCAATTATTTTTAGGATGAAACGGGTAAATCTGTAGATGCTTTCCATTAACTTCACGTGATAACAAATCTTGGTATTCTTCTGGCTGTAAGACATACTGCCAAGTATAATTATGCTGCTGATAATAACCTGCTCGGATTCGTTCCTCTTCCCTCAATTGTCGTTCCATGTTCATAAAATTTTCTCCTCTCAAAGTTCTTTCGGATGAATCGTGTTCAATATACTTTTTTCTATTGTCGTATTTTCCAGTCTACAAGCAAATTTTTTATTTGCTCCAGTTCTGTGCATTGGTGATCGGTCAACATCATCTCTACTAGCAGCTGAGCCATAGCGGGCATATCGATTTCTTTTTCTTCTATCATACGATCTGTCTTGCAAACGTTTTTTTTCCTCACAAGATTTTTCTGTCTGGATATTAGCTGATCTAGATAGTTTCTCTGTAAAAGTAGAACCATATAATTGACCTTTAAGCGCTTGAGGGAGAGCTGATGCATCATATCTGACTGCACCTGCTCTAAAATTTTTGCCGTGTCAGGGGAAACCTTTGCCTGAAAACTGGTAGACAACGGTGTTCCATCCTCTTTTTTCAAATCTAAGAGTGACAGCTGTATCTCTTTCCAATCAACATGTTGAGCAGCCTGTACTTCTCTTTCAAATACAGCAGTGCGTGATAGATCTTGCGATGGATCATTTATTTTGATTAGTTCCTCCAATTGTATAATTTTCCAATTGCTTTTGATATTTAGTAGTAGACTATCCATTTGTATTACTCCCTTCCTTCTTAAAAAATTATAACGCACCCCCGATTTTCAGACAACCTAAAAAATAGTAAAAAAATAGTAAAAAAATACTTATAGTGTTACGAATCATTCCACCTAAAAATTTGTATCACTGTCATTTACACTCACATAAATAATTGTAGAGTTTTATTGCTCCTGCTCGCTATGTCTGTTCTTTTGTTTTTGTGTGGTTTTGTGTTTCTGCTGTTTTTTCTGTTCCAGTTCCCGCTGGGAAGTACGATTTTCTGCGTTTTCGAGGAGAAGCTCGGCTACATCCCTCTCGCTGTCGAACATCACCTGAGGATCATACTTTTCTCCGTAGGCGAACTGAATACGATTGGATGCAAAGACAGATTTCTCCGGACGAAGAGCCATTCGGTGGGCATACAGTTGGGCGGGCTCAAAGTCTGCACCCTGTTCTTTGAGATCTGCATATTCACTGAGGGCGGCTTCGAGTTTTGAGGAATACTTTTCTTCCTGTTGCTCCAACTTAAAAAGACCTGCTTCTGCGTAAGCAATGTCCTTTTTGATTGCAGCAATACCGGCATCGTCTGCACAGTCCAGCTGATTGAGCAGTACAGCCTTTTCGGATTTCAGTTCCTCAATATCCTCGGTCAGCTCTGCGATTTTTACATTTAGCTCCTTGGCTTTGGGGATATTCCAAAAGGAGATTTCTTTCTTCTTTGCCTGCAGGGCTTTCCGTTCCTTTACAGCATTTTTGATTTTCTGCGCCAACTATAAATACTAGGCAAGAGTCGGCTTTGCAGAATCCAGATACCGCCCCAGTTTATACTTGCCACGACTGATATGACGGAGTTGATACCGGAATATGACCAAATTTGCTAAGCTGATATTCCTCCTTCTCTGGAAGTTCAATGTTCGGGATGCGATAATCGTCCTCCCAACGATATGTTCCGCCCATTTCTTCAAAGATAGATTTCATAGCGACCTTTTTTGTGTGTTCCGTTTTCAGCTGTTATTAAGGTATTTGGACTCCTTTCCTATCACTGCTGTTACATTTACCACAAATGAGCCGCAGTCATATGTATTCGGTGGAAGAAACCACCCTTTACATATTAGCTCTTGTTTCTTTTTGATTCTTAACAAGTGTGATAAAATATTGTTATGGTGAAAAATAATAAAGACTGGAGTCGTTTATTGAAAATGATTCTTGTGGAAGATAAAAAGAAATCCAATACACTTAAGGTGTTTAAAAAGAGTAAAGTGACTAACACACCTTTACATAGAAGACAGGATGTGAAAAGATGAGTGATACAAATACGATGTCAACAAGTGCAAGATTTGCCCAGATTGTATCTATATTAAGAAAACATCACATTCAAAAGGGAATGGATCCAGTAAAGTTTCGTATGATCTTAGAAGATTTAGGACCAACATTTGTCAAGATTGGCCAAATTATGTCAACAAGACAAGATCTGTTTTCTCAACGCTATTGTAAAGAATTGATGAAACTTCGCTCTCACGTAACACCTATGCCATTTTCAATGGTTGAACAAATTATTCAAGATACATATGGTGATTTATTTCATGAAGAATTTGAGAGTATTGATGAAATATGTTTAGGCTCTGCATCGATTGCGCAAGTACATGCCGCAACTTTAAAGACAAAAGAAAGAGTTGTATTAAAGGTTCAACGACCAAATATCTATGAGTGGATGGAACGAGATGTAGCATTATTAAGAAAAGCAGTAAAAATATTGAATCTATCCGATATTGTTTCAAGTGTTGTCGATTTAGATATGGTTATCGATGAATTTTGGTACACGGCTAAACAAGAAATGGATTTTACAAATGAAGCACAGTTTGCGGAGCGTTTCAAAAATGAATATAAAGATTGTAAGTTTATTGATGCACCAAAAATCTATGATGAATATACACGAAAAAATATTCTTGTGATGGAATATGTGGAAGGTGTAGAAATTACAGATTCAAAAAAATTAGATGAACTCGGCTATGATCGAAGTGAAATTGCCGATAAATTGGCTTTTAATTATATTTCACAAATCATTGAGAATGGTTTCTTTCATGCGGATCCACATTCAGGAAATTTAAGGATACGTGATAATCAAATCGTATGGATCGATTTTGGGATGATGGGAATCTTGGATGCGAACGAAAGAGAAACGATGAAATCAGCGGTTCGTGCCATCGCACTAAAGGATACACAGAAATTAGTCGATTGCATTTTAATGATTGGTGATTGTAAGAAAGAAATTGATTATTCTGCATTTTGTAACGACATGGATAAATTTGTGAATCAATATTTGAGTGTTCCTTATGCAGAAATTGATGTCGCAAAACTAGTACAAGACATGTTTTCAATATGCCATGCCTATTCTATTTCTTTGCCAAAAGGCATTAGTATGTTAGCTCGTTCAATGATGACGATTGAAGGTACATTAACAGCTTTAGATCCAAATATGAATACCATGAAGATTGCCTTGAGCCATAAGGCAAGTTTGACGCAAATTGATTGGCAGAAAGAGATCAAGTCTACAGCTAAGCGTAGTATTGATGCCGTATCACACGCCATTGATATTCCTGTACAGGCTAGTGATGTATTAAGAATGGTTCAAAGAGGACAGATCAAAGTGAATTTGAATTTAATGGGTTCACAAGCTCCACTAGCTAAAATTGATCAGATGGTCAATCGATTGATTGTATGCGTGTTGATTGCAGCCTTAGTTGTAGGTTCGAGCTTAATTTGTACAACAAAAATGAAACCGACCATTATGGGCATTCCTGCCATTGGCTTTATTGGATATATCATTGCGATTGGAATGAGTGTATGGTTATTTTTCAAAATGTTATTTTTACATAGAAGAAACAAATCGTTTTAAAAAGGGGATATGAGATGAAAAAAGGAAAAACAGTAGTGGCATCCTTATTAATAGTATTTGTCACTTTAGGACTGGATCAATGGACAAAGTGGGCCATTGAAAAGTCAATCGCATTAAATGATTCGGTGGAAATGATCAAACATTTCTTTTACTTAACATATGTTCGAAATACTGGAGCTGGATTTAGTATGTTTGCAGGGGCTGGAATGGGCTTTTTTGCAGCACTAACTATCATCGCCTTAGTAGCTATGGTATATATGTTTTTTAAAACAAATGATTCACGCTATCAAATTTGTTTATCTTTAGTTTTCTCAGGAGCTATTGGTAACTTTATTGACCGCATGAGCCTAGGATATGTTCGAGACTTTTTTAGTTTCTATATTTTTGGGTATCCATTTCCCGTGTTTAATGTAGCGGACATTTGCATAACCGTAGGAATCGCATTAATATTAATCAGTATGTTTGTAGATGAAAAGAAGGAGCAAGTCAGATGGAAACAAGAATCCTAAAAATAGATGAAGATATAAAATTGGATCGTTTAGATAAAGTATTAGCTGAAAAATTAGATTTTTCGCGTAAGAGAATTAAAGACTTATTAGATGAAGAACATGTTTTGGTCAATCATAAAGTGATGAAGGCGAGTTATAAAGTTTGTGTAGGCGATGAAATTGAAGTTTCCATTCCTGAACTCGATTCAACCGAAGTATTACCCGAACCAATTGATTTAGATATTGTATATGAGGATCATGATATCATTGTGATCAATAAACCAAAAGGTATGGTGGTACATCCAGCTCCAGGACATTATTCTGGAACTTTAGTCAATGCGTTACTTTATCATTGTAAAGATTTGAGTGGTATCAATGGTGTGATGCGACCAGGCATCGTACATCGTATTGATAAAGATACGTCTGGCTTACTTGTAGTTGCCAAAAATGACAAGGCACATGAGGCTTTGAGTCAACAACTTCAAGATAAAACATGTCATCGAGAATATGTGGCCATTGTACATAAACCATTTACACATGAATATGGTACGATTCACGCGCCAATTGGTCGTGATGAAAAGGATCGTCAGAAAATGGCGGTTACCGCAAACAATTCTAAGGATGCGATCACGCATTTTAATGTATTAGAAAACTTTAGTAAGTTTGCGTACATTAAATGTCAATTGGAAACAGGAAGAACCCATCAAATTCGTGTACATATGCAATATATTGAGCATCCAATTGCCGGAGATCCAAAATATGGTCCTAGAAAAACAATCCAGGCTAATGGACAATTATTGCATGCGTGCGCCTTGGAATTTGTGCATCCAACAACACATGAAAAGATGCACTTTGAAGTACCGTTGGAACCAACATTTGAAAAAGTATTAAATGAACTTAGAGAAGGTGAAGAATAATGCGTGATGATGTATTAAGTTGGGATCAGTATTTTATGGGTATGGCCCATTTGAGTGCTATGCGTTCAAAAGATCCAAATACGCGTGTAGGAGCTTGTATCGTCAATCCACAAAAAAGAGTGGTAGGACTAGGCTATAATGGTTTTCCTTATGGATGTGAAGATGATGAATTTCCTTGGGCTCGAGATGGGCAGTTTCTAGAAACAAAATATCCTTATGTGGTACATGCCGAATTGAATGCGATCTTAAATAGTATTCAAGATTTACATGGATGTACACTTTATGTTTCTTTATTTCCATGTAATGAATGTGCGAAAGCCATTATTCAAGCCGGTATTACTTGTGTAGTATATGAAAGCGACAAGTATGATGGTACCGAAGGAAATATTGCCAGTAAACGCATGTTTCATGATGCGGGTGTAAAATTGATTCAACTTCCTTATGATATTGAGGTTGAAACAAAGATCAATAATCGTTAAGGAGTAACATTGGTTACTTCTTTTTTTGCGTTTCATGTTTTGTCAGTATATAATAAAAGTTAGAAATCTGAAAAGGAAATACGTATGAAAAAACAAATAAATCAGTTGTTGCCAACACTTTTAGTTATGATATTGATATTGGCATTAACTGTGACAACCTATAATGTTAGTTTTGAACAAGAAGAAGAAAGTTGTTATAACCGATTAGAAAATGCGAGCAATGCCATCATTCAAAGTATTCAAAATCGCATGAATGACGATTTGAATTATTTGCGTTTGATTGGGGAAGACTTTTCCAACGAAGATCATTTGCCTACATATGAAGAATACACCAGTCGATTAAGTACTTTTCAAAATGTATCTTTGTTTGAGCGCGTCGATTTATTGATGCAAAATAATACGATGTATACAATGCATAAAGATGTGCAACAAATTCAATCCAATGATTTTTTGACATTGAATGCAGATGCCGAATATATGGATCTAGTACATACAGATCCACTCACAAATAAAAAAAGTGTAAATTATTATGTGCCTATCCAACAAAATGATTCTGTAGTTGCGTATTTAGTGGGTGTGATTCAATGTGATACTTTAGATGAGCAGTTCTATACGCAAATATATAATGGAAGAACACAAAATCTCATTATTGATACAACGGATGGTCAGGTTGTGATGGATAATCATGATGTTCTAGATTATGACACTTTTTCGACGAACGGCTGTAAATTATTATCGCCTAAGCAAGATGTAATTAAACAAATTAGTTCTTTAAAATCAGGCGTAGTGGCATTTGAACAAGAAGGCATAAAGAAATATTTGATATATAAACCAATTAAAGTATATAATTGGGAACTCATTGTTATTGTGGATGAAGATGTGGCCTTTGCGAGTGCATTGACATTGAAAAAGAATTATTTGGTTATGGTCATTTGTGAAGTAGTAATTCTTCTACTATATTGTTGGTTCTATATCACAAAAGTTCGAAAAATTTCTAAAAAATCAAATGAATTTGAAAAAGACTTGAATGTATCACATACTTTGATTCAATGTGTTCGCAAGTTATCAAATGGCACAAATCAAAAGAATGCGATTGATGACATCTTGAAAATTATTTGTGAATTCTATCAAGCTGAAAGATGTTACGTATTAGATTTGGATTTTGAACACAAACAAGCCAACGGTATTTATGAATATGGAAATAGACATGATGATATACATATTGATAAGATGGTCCGTTTATGTTTAGAACATATGGATCTAGTAAATCAATTCTTTGAACATCAAAAATCCTATTATATTGAAGATGTAACACAAGAAATACCTTCTACAAGTCCAATTTATTCAAGTTTTGTTTCGCAAAAAATACAGAGTATTATCGTTGTACCATTTGTGGATGGTCAACAAATTAAAGGTGTTTTTGCGGTAGACAATCCTAAACAAAACTACTACCAAAAAGACTTTTTAGAATCTTTGTGTTTCTTTATTGAGACAGCTATGGCTCGTGAAAAAGAAAAGAAACATTTAGAGAATTTAAGTTATGTGGATTCTTTGACGTATGCACAAAATCGCAATCACTTTAATGAATATATTGAAAAAAATAGGCGTAAAGAACTTCATTTGGTTGGAGTCATTTATTTGGATTTAAATGGATTAAAAGAAATCAATGATAAAATGGGACATCTTGCAGGAGATACATTGATTATTAGTGCATCTTATGTACTACAAGAAATCTTTGCGGATAACTCCTATCGTATTGGTGGCGATGAATTTGTGGTGATTGAACAAGATGTTTTAGAATCTGAATTTTATTCTAAATATGATAAATTACTTGCCCGTATGAAAGAACTCGAAATCAGTATTGCGACAGGATATGTATGGAAAGAAAATTGTTCAAATTTAACTGAAATTCTAAAAGAAGCCGATCAAAAGATGTATGAAGATAAAAAGCGCTATTATTCCATAGCGCAAAATGATCGAAGAAGGCGTTAGATACCGATTTTTTGAGTGTTTTTAAAATGAAGCTTTGCCACTTGGTAAAGCTTTTCTTTTCCAAATTTTTTCACAAATTCTTTTCCACAAGCATCTACTTTACTGCCAGCACCCTTTTCAAATTTAAAATCATATTTTTCTTCCATAAGATCCCAAGTTTCTAAAAAAGCATTTCTTGCAAGAATACTAGCACAAGCTACCGCAAGATATTTATTCTCGGCTTTGGTTTCAAACGTAATGCCACGAATCACTTCCGGAAAACCTTGTAGATAGCGATAATAACTTTTTTCCTGGACAAATTGATCGATGACGATCTGTTTTGGAAGTATATATCCTTTATGAACTAGATTTACATAGGCCTGATTATGTAGACGACACTTCATATCCACCATGTTACAAGAATCATGCATATCGTTATATTTTGAATTGGGTACAATTAAAATACTATGTGGACACACTTCTTTAATGATTGGAGCAAGTTTTCTGATTTTTGTATCATCCACTTGTTTGGAATCTTGTATACCTAAATGAGCCAATTTTTCTCTTGCCTCTTTTGTGACGATACAGCTTGCCACTACAACAGGACCAAAATAGTCGCCCGTACCTACTTCATCACTTCCAGCTTGATCTTGTGCTTCTTTTTGATTTTGTGTCTTTTCTTCTGGTTCTAACCAAGAAAGATCAGCTCCCTGAAATACAACTTTACCACTTGTATAAGCTGTAATCGTACACTCACGAGTCTTGATTTGATAATACGTATATTGCGGTGTACTTTCTTTTAATATAAAAGAAGACAATCGATTTTTTAATTGAAAGATTTCTTCTTTTGTCATATTCTTTGTCAATGTTGCCATTTTAATCACCTTATTTAGTTTACCATAAATTTTATGTTAAAATAGGTACGAACGGAGTATTTTATGAAACGAAATTTTAGAGATGAACTAAATCAGGCAATTGATTTCTCGAGTGTATTAACGCAGATTTCAGCATTTTCAAGTTTTTCTTGTTCTAAAGAAAAAGTTTTAAATGCGTTGCCTCAATTTAATAAATTAGAAATACAAGAACAATTAAATTATGCCAAAGAAGCCATCCAGTTTGAACAAAAAGGTGGTTTACTGAATTTATCAGGAGCTAATGATATTTCTTTGCCGGTTTCAAAAGCGGAAAAACAGATGACTTTGACAAGTAAAGAGTTGATTTCCATCTATCATTTTTTAACCGCTGTTAAGCAGGCAAAATTGAGTCTGGATTCTTCTGAATTTACTGAATTAACCAATCTAGCCCAAGCTATGGATGGATGTACACGGTTAATGGATTCGATCATTTCCAAAATTGATTTAACGGGTAGTGTTAAAGAAGATGCCACACCTGCCTTAAAGAGTATGCATAAGGCTTTGGTGGATACGCGTTTGGCTTTGCAGTCAAAATCGAGACAGTTTTTAAAGAAGAATAGTTCAAAATTAATGGAAAATATGACAACGAGCGTATCCGGTCGTGTTGTCGTATTGGTACGTGCCCAAGATAAAAATGCCTTTGGAGGTATGATTCATGGACAATCGAGTTCAGGTCTTGCCTATTATGTGGAGCCATCGAGTTTTGTATCGGACAATAATGAAATTTCATCATTATTGATTCGTATTGAAGAAGAGAAGAAAAGAATCTGTAAAGAATTGTCATTACAGGTAAAGAAACATGCGTTGGCATTGACTTCAGCTTTAGAAACTTTAACGATCATTGATGTAGCTTTTACCAAGGCAAAATGGGCCATTCGCTATGATGGATGCATTCCTTCTTTACAATCTAGGGATCACTCTTTGTATTTAGAACATGCCAAACATCCTTTGATTGATGAAAAGAAAGTGGTTTGTAACACATATGAATTAAATGATCAACAAGCCTGTCTTATGATTTCAGGGCCGAATATGGGTGGTAAAACGGTAACCTTAAAGACGATTGGTCTATTTGTGGCATTAGCTCATGCGGCATTTCCTGTACTTTGTCATAAGGCAATCTTGCCATTTTATCAATCGATGTATTTTGATATTGGAGACCATCAATCCATTGAAAATAATTTATCGACTTTTTCGAGTCATATTTCTAGACTTTCTCATATTTGTCAAAAGAGTGATGAGAATAGTTTTATCTTATTGGATGAAATTGGAAATGGTACAGATCCATTAGAAGGTGCAAGTCTTGCGGTTGCGATCTTGGAATATTTGATTTCAAAAAAGAGTACGATCATTACTTCAACTCACTATTCGCAAGTCAAAACATATGGAAAAGCGAATGAACATGTCTTGGTGTCGAGTGTTGAATTTGATCCAGACACATTAAAGCCGACCTATAAATATATTCCGGGTGTATCGGGTGCAAGTTATGCGTTTCATATTGCCAGAGAATATCATTTGGAAGAATCGATTTTAAAAAGAGCTGATTTTTTAAAGAATGAAAATGAAAAGCAGACGGAAAAAGAATTAGAGAAATTAGAGAAACTTCAAAATGATGTATTGAAACAAAAGGAGCGTTTTAATGCGTTGATTGAGGATGCGCATCGTGTTCAAAAAGAGGCTTATGAAAAGGAAAAGGAAATCGAAAAGCGTAAGGCAGAATTGGATGCTTCATATCAAGAACAGTTAAATGAGATGCTTGAAAAGAAAAAGGCACAGGCCAAAGAAATTTTAACTGTACTTCGTAAACAGAAGACGGGTAAGCAGCATGAACAGATTGAAAAGATGCATGAGTTGGATCTTTTAAGTGAGAATGTGATAGAAGAAGAACAGGAGAAGAAAGAATTCAAAGTGGGGGATTATGTAAAGATCACGGGTTTGAATTCGCATGGTGAAATTGTAGATATTCGAAGAAACGAAGCGACTGTTTTAACGAATGGAATGAAGATGAAGGTCAAACTTTCTAAGTTGGAGCCTATGCATAAACCGCAAATCAAAAAGACAAGTTATAAAGCGCATGTAGAAAGTGTATCGAGTCGCTTTCCTTTAGAGTTGAATCTAATTGGTATGCGTGTGGAAGAAGGAATTGCGGCATTAGATAAGTATTTAGACCAAGCTGTTGTGAAACATATTAAACAAGTTCGTATTATTCATGGTATGGGTACGGGTGCTTTAAGAACAGCGGTTTGGAAGGATTTAAAGAAACAGCCAAATGTTTCAAAATTTACAAGTGCAGGTCCGAGTGAAGGTGGACTTGGAGCAACGATTGTCATATTAAAGTAGGGGATAAAATGAGTATTTCTAAGCATTTACAAGATAAATTAGCTTTACTTCCTGACGCACCTGGTTGTTACATCATGAAGGATGAGAATCAGAATATTTTGTATGTAGGAAAGGCAAAAGTATTAAAGAATCGTGTGCGTTCTTATTTTCATGGTACGCATAATAATAAGACGACGCGTCTTGTTTCGCATATTCGTGATTTTGAATTTATTGTGACGGGCAGTGAAAAAGAAGCTT
>ERZ1024483.208-NODE-208-length-18009-cov-7.855854_pt1 | contig 18009 bp, 12 predicted proteins | sample MGYA00520799_ERZ1024483 | MGnify/ENA primary metagenome ERZ1024483 (study PRJEB33242, sample SAMEA3444315) | Homo sapiens | biome: Host associated; feature: Gastrointestinal tract; material: Stool | place: Uganda | collected 2011-01-01 ...
GTTTAAAAAAGGGAAAAGATTAGCTGCGTTATGCACAATCATTTTAGTGGTTTTATCTATGTGCATGCCTTGTTTGGCGGATGAGACACAGAAGACGATTCGTGTGGGATCTTTTGAAGATACATTTAATTATGTGGATGATCATGGTGTAAGGCGTGGTTATGGTTATGAATTAATGCAGGCTTTGGCTGGATATACGGGTTGGAAATTTGAGTATGTGAAGTGTGATTGGTCAAACTGTTTCGAGAAGCTTGAAAATGGTGAGATTGATATCATGGGTGATATTGCGTATACGGATGATCGTGCTAAAGAAATGTTATTTTCTGAGGAATCCATGGGTGATGAGAAGTATGTTTTGTATGCGAATTTATCGGATATGGATATTGTGCCTTCGGATTTTAAGTCCTTGGATGGAAAGCGTATAGGTGTGCTTAAAGGTGCTAAGCCTGAATATATGCTTACAGAATGGGAGAATAAGTATGGTATTCATACTGAGCATGTGAATGTAAGTGGTAATGAGGATGTAAAAAAGAAATTGGCGAATAATGAGATTGATTGTTTTGTGTCTTTAATGAAAACCACACTTCACCATCCGACTGCATTGTAATCGCATCTACATAATATGCTTCATCCTCTATTTGATCATTTGCACTTTTGATCAATTCCTCATCTGAATATGGTATTGAAGTTTGAACTTCTTTTGTCTCTCTAAGTTCCGGCTGTGCCTGTGTACAACCAGTTAGTAGCATTAGTAAAATTATTCCTAATTTCTTCATAGTATCGTATACGTATTCTCCTTGGTATTGATTTCAATTGTGATATTATTACTAAATGTGGCCTGTTGAACATGATCATTGATGATTTTATGTTCGACCATCTCTTCATTTTTAATTCTTTGATAGAAATCTAGAACAATATTGGCACGTTGAATTCGATCCTCTATGGACAAACCATCTGAACCAAAATTACCATCCACATTATCATAAGGCGCATTTCTTACGACATAAGGAATACCACCATTTAATAACGCATACAACATGTAGTCTTCTTGCTTTTTATCCATTGGCCAAGGCAAAATGAAACAATCATGATATACAAGATTAAATAAAGGTACAGGTATTCCCATTCTTTTCGCATTTTCATCTTTCATCATAAACTCATAAGGACCATAATGTGAAAATACAAGTTCTCGCATCGCCCAATCACTACACTCTTCACTTGAAGGAATGATTCCCTTTGAGATCATATATTGAAAACAAGCCCTTCTATATTCCATACACTCTTTTCTTGTCATCAAATGTTCTAAATTAAAACACTCATCCATTTCATTACAAGAAAAGACGTCTAAATACACACAATCCAAATCAATATGTTTTAAGATTTCAGTGTAGTTACGCTTTACATACTTCGGTGCAAGACTTGCACACAAATAGTTTTGTCTTCCCCCAGCCCAATTGGCATGCTCATACACTACACCATCCTCTAATTGAATAGCTTCATTTTCATTATGTGTTTTAGCCATATAGTAATAATCACGATACTGATCATGTAAACCAAATAAATCATTTTGAGAACTTAAACTATCCTGTAAATTCTTTAAACCAGCCCAGCTACCAGCATCAACACATGCAGGCAAATAATCCGGATGACAATTATCATAGCCAGGATCTCCCCAGCCATCCAAATGAAGATACAGTTTGTTTGAGCCTAATTTATGAAGACTTTGAATCATCTCTTTTACCGAATCAAAAGAATGAATCACATCCTCTTGCCCACTATAAAAACGTGAATCCTTTTCTGTATGTGCCTTAATACCTGTATGTACAACTGCACACTGTTGAAGTTCTGCTATTTTATGAAGATTTACTTCCTTCTCCTTTAAAGACTTAAACAAACCACTCTCTTTAACATAATCACGATACACCTTACATGCACGATTATAATCCATATTACTTTCAAAAGAATATCGGACTACACGTTTATATCGCATCTTACCTAGGCTTGTTAACCACACAAATTGAAGTCGTGTACCCCTATCATCATGATATATCTTATATTTAGAATCCCAAGGCGTTTCATTGATCGCGATATAACCCAATCCATTATTTGTCTGAGAAAGCCAAGGCATATAGGCCGCACAACTCGTAAACTGACCATCAAAGGCAATATGACTATAATCATACTCATATCGATTCGGAATCAATAACCCCTGCATATAAGGAATGGTCGAATACCCATCCTTATCTTCACACACAAAACTATCAGGAAAATGAACCTCTTTAATATTTTCATCCACTTTTGGAATCCACTCAAAATAATAATGATTCGTACTATCCTCTTTCCAAATATATGTATCAAAATATTTATAAGTACTATAAATCCCCTTGCCTAATCCTGTCACTCTTTCTTCAGATGAAATGAAATCATCACTAAAATTTATTTTTTGATCATCCTTCGTTACATAAAACGAATCATGATTTCGAATCCAATTTTCCATATACAAATACCTCTATCAAATTATATCACATGAAAAAAAGTATCCATTACGATACTTTCTTTAATATTCTTACTTCATAAGGCTTGAACTCAAGTGCATTATCAATATGTATTTCTTCATTCGTTTCAATATCGATAAAATTACCATTTCCATTAAAACCTAATGTTTGAGCTTCATTCTTCATATTCATACAAATCCATAGACATTCCTTTTCATCTTGTCTTTGATAAATACAAGCCGTGTTCGTGATACCAATCTGTGTATAATCTCCATAGGATAAGGCTGAATGATGATGTTTCAGGTTGATTAACTTTTTGATTGTATCCGTCAATCCATTCCACTCAAACACCTTGATTTCTGGTCTAAGCTGGGTATCATTCCAGTTCTTTTTACCTTCCATACCCCATTCACTGCCATAATAGATACATGGAATACCTGGCATAGTAAACAACATCGTATAAATTAAAGGCAATTGGTTTGTATCCTCTAGAATCGATGCAACTCTTTCTACATCGTGATTATCGACAAAGTTAAATAGATGCTTACCTGTATATAAACACCATGGATCCTTGCCAAATTGACGATTCAATGAATATAAGATTTCATAGAAGTTTGCTGAATTAAAGCTTGAATATAATCCTTTATAACACTCATAATTCGTAACCGAATCCAACATGTTCTCATTCATCCACTGATTATAGTCACCATGTAACGTTTCACCTAACAAGAAAAAATCTCTATCAACATGATTGTGTAATGTTTGAAGGAAATTCTTATCTAGACAATATGCAACATCTAATCTTAAACCATCAATTTTAAATTCTTCTCTCCAAAAATCCACTACATTTAAAATGTAATTCACAACATCTTGATTTTGAAGATTCAGCTTTACTAAAATGTCATTGCCTTCCCAATCCTGATACCAGAAGCCATCATTGTAGTGATTGTTTCCATTAAAATCAATATAGAACCAGTCTTTATATGGCGAATCCCACTTCTTCTCTAATACATCCTGAAACGCAAAGAAATCACGTCCCACATGATTAAATACGGCATCTAAAATGATTTTAATACCATTATCATGAAATTTATCTACAACTTCCTTTAAATCCTCATTGGTGCCAAGTCTTGTATCTAATGTTTTAAAATCCGTTGTATCATAACCATGCGTACGACTTTCAAAGATTGGATTCAATAGGATACAATCCACTTTTAATTTCTTTAAATGTGGAATAAATTCCTCCAGCTTATGAATTCTATGTTCTAAAACATGATCATTTTCAAATGGTGCTCCACAAGCCCCAAAAGGATAGATTTGATAAAATACACTCTCATTTGCCCACATACTATGTTACTCCTTTATGATATCTACAGCTTGCACTTGAATTAAATCCATCAATGTCTTGGGATCCATTTCAATCTGCATACCAATCTTACCTGCACTAAAATAGATCTTATCCTGATTTAATGCATCCTCATACATAAAGGTGCGAAACTGCTTCTTCATCCCTAAAGGAGAACAACCGCCACGAATATAACCCGTAATCTTATTAATATCCTTCACATGAATCATCTCACACGATTTGACTCCTGCTACTTTTGCACACTTCTTTAAATCCAGTTCCTTTTCTACTGGAAGCATATACACCAAAAATTCTTTTGTGTTTGCCTGTGTAACTAATGTCTTATACACCGCATCCACTGGCTGATGTAACATATTCGCAACATGCACACCATCCACTGGATCCCCCTCTTTATGATCATACGTATGCGCTACATAATCCACCTTATGCTGATCTAGAAAACGCATTGCATTTGTTTTTTGAATCTTTTTCATTGTGAAAACTCCTCTAACAATTCCTTTGCCACCAAGAACTTCGTTTTATTTTGCTCCATCGCCATTTTTTCAATATAGTGATGCGCCTTTTCCTCGCTCCAATGATAATTCGAAATCAAAATCAGCTTACAATGATCCACCATTTTCAACTCCAAATATTTCTGCTCTAAGCTTGTAATTTTCTTTTCATACTTCAAAATCTTCTCTTGCATACTTTTCAAGACAAGTAGAGCCTGAAGCAATACCTCCTTCTTGATGGGATACGACAGAACTATTATACCACTATCTTTACATTGATATAAAACTTGATCATAAATATCCTTCTTACAAATTAGACAAACACCCATATTTCTTGTGATTGCGATACTTTTCGCAAAATTTAAAATAGCACTATTTCCCGTATACAATATAACCACATAATCAAATTGAGTCTCTCTTAGCTTATTTAAGGCATCATTATGTGTGGATGAAAGCACATAATGCATGTGGGCAGTATTCTTTAATAAAGTTAAGAAATTCTCATTTCCAAGCACTAAAACTTTATTAACCTCCATAAGCCATTACCCAACATAGATATCCACTACATCTTTTCCTAAAATATTTCTTAACCACTCAGATTCACTAGCTTTTCTTTTTGCCTCTTTTAAGTCCTGAGGAAGTCTTTTCAAATCATTCGTCGTAACATCCGTACATGGAATTGTTTCCAATTTCTTTTCAATCCCTTCAAGACCCGCACAAATCAAAAGGGCATAGGCCAAATAAATATTACAGCTACAATCCGGACTTCTTAATTCAATACGACTCGTACTATGCGTTGCCGGAATACGAATCAATTGATTTCGATTTTGGTAGGACCACGAAATATATTGTGGCGCCTTATCCTTACCTAATCGTTTATATGAATCTTTTATCGGATTTAGAAACAAAGTCATCTCCTCAATACGATTTAAGATACCCGCCATAAAAGGCATCATCAACTCTTCATGGTTTTCAACACTCATATTAATATGCATACCATTACCCGGCTGATCATTAATCGGTTTTGGTGAAAAATCCGCAACCAAGCCCTGCATATTCGCAATCGCTTGTACGACCCATTTAAAAGTAGCCGCATTATCCGCTGCCTGTAAAGCACTCGAATAACGAAAATCAATTTCATTTTGACCATGCCCCATCTCATGATGCGAAACCTCCGGATCAATACCCATTTCAGATAAAGTCAAACAAATTTCTCTACGAACATTTTCCCCCTTATCCAAAGGCGCAATATCCATATAACCCGCCTGATCCAATGGAATATAAGTATTCTCTCCATTTTCATCCTGCTTAAATAAATAGAATTCGAATTCCGAACCAAAATTGACACTGATTCCCATCTCTTTCGCTTTATTGACTGCTTTCTTTAATATATAACGCACATCCCTTTCAAATGGCGTTCCATCCGGATATTTAATATCACAATACATACGAATAACACTGCCATCCATACTGCGCCATGGCAAGATACTCATAGTGTTTGGATCGGGATATAAAAATAGATCACTATTCACTTCATCTAAAAAGCCATCGATGGCACTCGCATCAAAGCTAATCCCTTCTGTAAAGGCACGTTTTAATTCGGATGGTAAAACCGATACATTTTTTTGTATACCATAAATGTCAAAGTAAGAAAGACGAATAAATCGTACGTCTTGTTCTTCACAAAATTCAATCACATCTTCATAAGTCATAATATTCACCTCGAATAATTAATACACTATTTTCATGTTGTTTTCAATGATTTTTACATTTTTACAATTTCCTGTTGACAACTCAAAATATCCGCATATAATTATGTCCATACATGGCAAGGACGCCAATAAAACAGAGGAATTTGCCTCATGTTTTTCGTGTCCTTGCCCTTTTTTTATGAAAAGGAGAGCCATTATGAAATCGATCGTAGAAGAAATTTTTGGAAGTAAAGTATTTGACGAATCCGTCATGCGAGAAAAGCTCGCAAAGGATACCTATCGCGAATTAGAAAAGACTATTCGTGATGGAAAACAATTGAATATAAAAATTGCGAATGCCGTAGCCCACGCCATGAAGGAATGGGCCATCGAACAAGGTGCAACACACTATACCCATTGGTTCCAGCCAATGACAGGTGTTACAGCTGAAAAGCACGATGGCTTTATCAATCCAGACAAAGATGGCAAAGTCATTATGGAATTCAGTGGTAAAGAATTAATCAAAGGTGAACCCGACGCATCCAGCTTTCCAAATGGAGGTTTAAGAGCCACATTTGAAGCCAGAGGATATACGGCATGGGACCCAACAAGCTATGCCTTCATCAAAAACGGCGTACTATGTATTCCTACCGCATTCTGCTCTTACTCAGGACATGCCCTAGATAAGAAAACACCACTATTAAGAAGTATGCAGGCTATTAATAAACAAGCCCTACGTATTGTGAAATTATTTGGACATGATGATGTACATACAATCAAAACAACCGTAGGACCAGAACAAGAATATTTCTTAGTCGATCAAAAATATTACGAACAAAGAAAAGACTTGATCTATACAGGACGTACACTATTTGGTGCACCATGCCCTAAAGGACAAGAATTAGAAGATCACTATTTTGGAACAATCAAAACACGTGTTCAAGAATTCATGTCTGATTTAAATGAAGAATTATGGAAACTTGGTATCTTGGCTAAAACAGAACACAACGAAGTTGCCCCTGCTCAACATGAATTAGCCCCAATCTTTACAACTACAAATATCGCAACCGACCACAACCAATTGACAATGGAATTGATTCAAAGAGTCGCAAAGAAACATGGATTGGTTGCCCTACTTCATGAAAAACCATTTGAAGGCATCAACGGTAGTGGTAAACACAACAACTGGTCTTTATCTACCGATACAGGAATCAACCTATTAGAACCAGGCGATACGCCTCATGAAAACGCACAATTCTTAGTCTTCTTAGCTGCTATCATTAAAGCCGTAGATGAACACCAAGACTTATTACGATTAAGCGTAGCTACTGCAGGAAACGATCATAGACTAGGTGCAAACGAAGCGCCTCCAGCTATTATCTCTATTTTCTTGGGTGATGAATTAACCGCTGTGTTAAAAGCGATTGAAGAAGATAAACCATATGATGGAAAAGAAAAAGAATTGATGAAGATTGGTGCTACTGTTCTTCCTAAATTCCCTAAAGATTCTACGGATCGTAACCGTACTTCTCCATTCGCATTTACAGGAAACAAATTCGAATTCAGAATGCCAGGATCAAACTCAAGTATTGCCGGATGCAATATCGTGTTAAATACAGTTATTGCGGATGAAATCGAAAAATTTGCGGACATTCTAGAATCTAGTGATGATTTTGACACGACATTACACGCATTGATCAAAGATACAATCAAAAACCACAAACGCATTATCTTCAATGGCAATGGTTATGATGATTCATGGGTTGAGGAAGCTGAAAAACGTGGCTTACTAAACTTAAAGACAACTCCAGATGCCCTTCCATACTTCAAAACCGAAGAAAACATTGCCTTATTTGAAAGACAAAAAGTTTTATCAAAAGAAGAAGTGGAATCACGATATGAAATCTTAATGGATGAATATGAAAAACAAATCAATATTGAAGCATTGACAATGTTAGACATTGTCAAAAAAGACATCTTACCAGCCGCAAGTAAGTTCTCTAAAGAATTAACCGATACCATTTCAAACAAAAAGGCAATTGGCATTGACTTAACATACGAACTTGAAACAGCTAAGAAAATCAGTGAATATTTAACCGAAGCTTATCAAGCTATGGTTACACTTGAAAATGATGTTGAAAAACTTCACAACATTGATGATTTTGAAAAATCAGCCTTCTACGTTAGAGACTTCATTATCCAAGACATGGCAAATCTAAGAACACCATGTGACAAACTTGAAGTTCTTACTTCTAATAGTGATTGGCCATTCCCAACTTATGGAAAATTATTATTCGGAATTCTATAAACCGGCACATGCCCGGTTTTTCCGTCTATAAAGGAGATGTAATTTATGTGTACAATTATCGGATATAAATCCTTAAAATCAACAAAAGACACCATACATAAAGCTCTAGAAGCTACATACACAAGAGGACCTGACGATGAAAGAATCCAACAAGTCGGATGTGGCTATCTAGGCTTTCAACGACTATCCATCATGGGACTTAGTCCTGAAGGCATGCAGCCATTTGAAAGAAATGGAAACGTAGTCGTTTGTAACGGTGAAATCTATGGCTTTAGAGCCATTAAAGATGAACTTGAAAAAAGTGGATATACATTTGTATCGCAAAGCGATTGTGAAATTCTTTTACCACTCTATGAAAAATATGGCTTAGACATGTTTAAAAAGCTCGATGCCGAATACGCATGCATTATTTATGATGCCACAAAAAACGATTTTATCGCCGCAAGAGATCCAATAGGAATCCGTCCATTATTTTATGGATATGATCAAAACCATAATATCGTCTTTGCCTCTGAAGCTAAAAACCTAGTTTCTATTGTCGAACAAATCTTTCCATTCCCTCCCGGATACTATTATGCCGATGGTAAATTTACTTGTTACTTGGATATCACAAACGTTGAAAAACCAATTTATTCTGATCTAGAAACCATCTGTTCAAACATTCACGATAAACTTGTTGAAGGCGTCAAAAAAAGATTGGATGCCGATGCCCCACTTGGATTTTTACTAAGTGGAGGACTTGACTCTAGTTTAGTATGTGCCATCAGTCAAAAACTATTAAATAAACCCATTGAAACCTATGCGATCGGAATGGATATAGATGCGATCGATTTAAAATATGCCAAAGAAGTTGCAGACTATATTGGCTCTAACCACCATGAAATCATTATCAATAAAGAAGATGTCTTAAGTGCAATCAAACCCGTCATTAAAACTTTGGCTACTTTTGACATCACAACCATTCGTGCAAGTATTGGAATGTATTTAATCTGTAAAGCCATTCATGAACAAAGTAACATTCGCGTCTTACTTACTGGAGAAATCAGTGATGAATTGTTTGGCTACAAATATACAGATTTTGCCCCAAGCCCAGAAGAATTCCAACAAGAAAGCGTAAAACGAGTACATGAACTCTATATGTATGATGTCTTAAGAGCCGATCGTTGTATTTCCACAAACTCCATCGAAGCTCGCGTTCCCTTTGGCGATTTAGATTTTGTCAAATATGTCATGGCCATTGATCCGGAAAAGAAAATGAACACCTATAATAAAGGAAAATATTTACTTCGCCATGCCTTTGAAAAAGATGAAATCTTACCATACGACATCTTAATGCGAGAAAAAGCCGCCTTCTCCGATGCGGTAGGACACTCCTTGAGTGATGATATTAAAGAATATGCCGAAAATTATTATACGGATGCTGAATTTGAAGAAAAAATCAAAAAGTACAAATATTGTACTCCATTCACAAAAGAATCCTTGTTGTATCGTGAAATCTTCGAATCTTACTACCCTAACCAAGCGGCTATGATCAAAGATTTCTGGATGCCAAATAAAAACTGGCAAGGATGCAACGTAAAAGATCCAAGTGCTCGTTATCTATCTAACTATGGAGATAGCGGCAAATAGAAAGGTTGTGTATTATGAATTTTGAAATTGAACATGATGCCTGCGGTATTGGAACCGTAGTCCAAATTGATGGTAAACAAAGCTATGATGTCGTCGATAAAGCATTGCACATTGTAGAAAAACTAGAACATAGAGCTGGTAAAGATGCCAGTGGCAAAGTCGGTGATGGCGTTGGTATCTTACTTCAAATCAGTGATGACTTTTTTAAAAAGACATTAAAAAAAGACAACATCAAACTCCCACAAAACTATGGTGTCGGTATGTTTTTCTTACCTAGAAAGAAACTCCTTTTAAACCAACACAAAAAGATGTTTGAAAAAATTGTCGAACAAGAAGGATGTTCCTTCATCACTTGGCGAAAAGTACCATGCGATGATTCCATCTTAGGTCAAAAAGCCAAAGATTGCATGCCTAGTATTTATCAAGCTTTTGTTTCTGGCGGTCCAGATTTAGAACAAAAACTATATGTGATTCGACGCGAATTTGAAAAGAGCTGTAAAGAAACCTATGTAGCTTCTTTAAGCAGTCGTACCATTGTCTATAAAGGTATGTTTCTAGTTTCTCAATTAAGAAAATTCTATGTAGACCTTCAAGACGAAAACTATAAATCAGCCATCGCAATCGTACACTCCCGTTTTTCAACAAACACAACACCATCTTGGCAAAGAGCCCATCCAAACCGCTATATTGCCCACAATGGTGAAATCAATACCATCCGTGCTAACGTGAATAAAATGTTAGCGCGTGAAGAAAGTATGCACTCTACATTCTTAGATGAAAACTCAAGTAAGATCTTACCAATCATCAATACATCAGGTTCTGATTCAGCCATGTTAGATAATGCCCTAGAATTTTTAGTCATGAATGGCATGCCACTTGAAAAAGCAGTAATGATCTTGATTCCTGAGCCATGGAAACATCAGACAATGGATCAAAAGAAGAAAGATTTCTACCACTACTATGCCACAATGATGGAACCTTGGGATGGTCCAGCCGCTATTTTATTTAGTGATGGACAAAAAGTTGGAGCTGTATTAGATCGTAATGGACTTCGTCCTAGTCGTTACTACCTTACAAGCGACAACATGTTGATTTTATCCAGTGAAGTTGGTGTCTTAGACATTGATGAAAAGAAGATCATCAAAAAATCACGACTTGAACCTGGCAAGATGTTACTTGTGGATACAGTTAAAAAAGAATTGATTGAAGACTACGATCTAAAACAAGCCTATGCCACAAGTAACCCATATGGCGAATGGCTAGACAACCACTTGTTACACCTTCAAGACTTACCGGCACCCGATAAGAAAACACACATCCATTCTCAACATGAAAGAGACATTCTTTATAAGATCTTCGGATATACCTATGAAGATGTAAAAGACATCATTTTACCAATGGCCCGTGTTAAACTTGAACCAACAAGTGCGATGGGTACCGATATCCCTTTGGCAATTTATTCCCAAAATCATTTGAGTTTATTCCATTATTTTAAACAACTCTTCGCCCAAGTAACCAACCCACCTATTGATTCTTTACGTGAAGAAGTGGTCACAGATACAACCATCTATATTGGAAGTGATGGAAACTTATTAAAAGACAAATCCGATAACTGTACCGTATTAGAGGTCAACAATCCAATTCTTACATCTAGAGATATGGATAAGATTCGCCAATTAAATCGACCAGGATTTAAAAACGAAACCATTTCCCTATTATTCTATCGCTCGACTTCATTAAAAGAAGCCTTAGATAACTTATTTATTGAATGTGATAAAGCCTACAGAAATGGTGCCAACATCTTGATTCTTAGTGATAAAGGTGTTGATGAAGGTCATATGGCTATTCCAAGTCTTTTAGCTGTTTCAGCCTTAGAACAACACTTAGTCAAAACCAAAAAGAAAACGGATGTATCCATCATTCTAGAAAGTGGCGAACCAAGAGATGTACATCAATTCGCTACACTTTTAGGCTATGGTGCAACCGCCATCTATCCATATTTAGCACATGAATGCATTGAAGAAATGATTCAATTAAATATGTTAGACAAAGAAGTCAACATTGCGATTGATGACTACAATGAAGCCATTTTAAAAGGTATTGTCAAAATTGCCGCTAAAATGGGTATTTCAACACTACAATCCTATCAAGGTGCGCAAATCTTTGAAGCGATTGGAATCTCAAAAGATGTGATCGATACCTATTTCACAAACACCATTAGTGAAGTAGAAGGTATCACTTTAAAAGATATCGAAAATGATTTGATCTACCACCATGATCGTGCTTATGATCCATTAGGACTTACTACCGATACAAGTTTAGATTCGATTGGATTCCATAAATTAAGAAAAGGCGATGGAAAAGAAGATCACTTATATTCTCCAGAAACCATTGTGAAACTTCAAAGAGCTACACAAACCAATGATTATGATTTATTTAAAGAATATTCCAATGAATTGAATTCAAACAGCCAAAAACATCATTTGAGAAGTCAATTGCACTTTAAAAAGACACAAGAAAGTATTCCATTATCAGAAGTGGAAAGTGAATATGAAATCGTAAAACGCTTTAAAACCGGAGCTATGAGCTATGGTTCTATTTCAGAAGAAGCACATACATGTATGGCGATTGCGATGAATCGTTTGGGTGGTAAATCCAATTCGGGTGAAGGTGGCGAAAAACCAGAGCGTTTAGGTACAGAAAAGAACTCAGCTATTAAACAAGTCGCAAGTGGTCGTTTTGGCGTAACCGAAGAATATTTAGTCAGTGCTAAAGAGATTCAAATCAAAATGGCACAGGGCGCAAAACCAGGTGAAGGTGGACACTTACCAGGTAAGAAGGTCTATCCATGGATTGCGAAAACAAGATATTCTACACCAGGTGTATCTTTGATTTCCCCTCCTCCTCACCACGATATTTATTCGATTGAAGACTTAGCCCAATTGATCTACGACTTAAAAAATGCCAACCCACAAGCTCGTATTAGTGTCAAACTTGTATCTGAAGCTGGTGTTGGTACGATCGCATCGGGTGTTGCCAAAGCCGGAGCTACGGTTGTCTTAATTTCTGGTTATGATGGTGGTACAGGTGCTGCCCCACAAAGTAGTATTCACCATGCAGGTCTTCCTTGGGAATTAGGTTTAGCACAAGCTCATCAAAACTTAGTGGAAAATGGTTTAAGAAGTCGTGTTTTAATTGAAACCGATGGAAAATTAATGACTGGAAAAGATGTAGCCATCGCCTGCTTACTTGGAGCTGAAGAATTTGGCTTTGCGACTGCACCACTAGTTACAATGGGATGTATGATGATGCGTGTATGTAATCTAGATACATGTCCATTTGGTGTGGCAACTCAGAATCAAAAATTAAGAAAACGTTTTAAAGGAAAACCAGAATATGTCATGAACTTCATGTTGTTTATTGCGCGTGAATTAAGAGAAATCATGGCTGAACTTGGCTATCGTACAATCGATGAAATGGTCGGTCATACGGATAATCTAGAAGTGGATGAAGATGCGAATATGGATTATTCAAACATTTTAATGCAACCTCACAATATTCACTATCAGCCAAAGGATACATTTAACTTTGAGCTTGAAAAAACCGTGGATATGAAGACATTACTTCCTAAGTTTGAGCCTTACTTCAATGAGAAAAAGCCTCATGCGGAAACAATCCATATTTCAAGTACAGACCGTACTGTAGGAACGATTTTATCAAATGCCGTCACAAAACAATTCAATAACACATTAGAAGACGATATGTATACAGTACATTGTAATGGTGGTGCTGGACAATCTTTTGGTGCCTTCGTGCAAAAAGGAATCACTTTAGATGTACATGGTGATGCGAATGACTACTTTGGAAAAGGCTTATCGGGTGGTAAATTGATCATTCAACCAAATTCAGAAGCTACTTTTAAGCCAAATGAAAATGTCATTATTGGAAACGTTGCCTTATATGGTGCTACAAGTGGTGAAGCTTATATTCGTGGTATGGCTGGTGAGCGTTTTGCGGTAAGAAATTCAGGTGCAAGTGCTGTTGTAGAAGGTGTAGGAGATCATGGACTTGAATATATGACAGGTGGTACAGTTGTGATTTTAGGTCAAACTGGTAAAAACTTAGCTGCCGGTATGTCTGGTGGTATTGCGTATATTTATGATCCAAATCATGATCTATATACACGTTTAAATAAACAATTAGTCAATACGTATGAAGTAAATGGTAAAGCGGATATTGAAGTATTGTCTCATTTATTAAAGAATCACTATAAGTACACAAATTCAGATGTTGCCGAAAAGATCTTATCAAATCTTGATCAAGAATTATCGAACTTTAAAAAGATCGTGCCAAAGGATTATGAAAAGATCACAACTTTGATTCAAGATTTAAAATCAAAAGGCTATCATGATGATGAAGCAAGCCTAATGGCTTTTGAACAAGTACACGCTTAAGAAAGGATGAAAGAGTATGGGAAAACCAACAGGATTTTTAGAATATGAAAGACAAGAAAACGAGGCCATCCAACCTCTTAGTCGAATCACAAACTTTAATGAATTTCATCCCTTTTTAGATGAAGAAATAAGACGTAAACAAGGTGCGCGCTGCATGAATTGTGGCGTTCCCTTTTGTCAGTCTGCCATCAAATTAAAAAATATGGTAACTGGCTGTCCTTTGCATAACTTAATTCCGGAATGGAATGATGAAATCTATAATGGCAATGATAAAAGAGCTTTATCCAGATTATTAAAGACCAATCCCTTCCCTGAATTTACTGGCCGTGTATGCCCGGCTTTATGTGAAAAGGCATGTTTAAATGGTTTAGATCAAGAACCTGTCACAATTAAAGAAAATGAGTTGTATACCATTGAAACAGCTTATAAAAATAATTGGATGAAAGCCTATGTACCAAGTGTTCGTTCGGATAAAAAAGTAGCCATCATTGGTTCTGGTCCTGCAGGACTTGCACTAGCTCATGATTTAAATCGAAGAGGACATTCTGTAACTGTCTTTGAAAAAGAAGATCGTATTGGTGGCTTATTGATGTATGGCATTCCAAATATGAAGCTTGAAAAGAAAGTGATTCAAAGAAGATTAAACATATTAAAAGCTGAAGGAATCATTTTTAAAACGAATGTAAATGTTGGAAAAGACATCACTAAAAAAGAATTGGAAAAAGAATATGATGCGATTATTTTTGCGACAGGATCCAAAAAAGCTCGTGATCTAAATGTAAAGAATCGTGATTGTTCAGGTATTTATTTTGCGGTGGACTATCTTACAAAGGCAACCAAACATCTATTGGATAATACCGAAGAAATCTCTGCCAAATATAAACATGTCGTCATTGTAGGTGGTGGGGATACTGGAAATGATTGTGTTGGAACAAGTATTCGTCAGGGTTGTGCAAGTGTAGTTCAAATTGAAATGATGCCTAAAGCACCGGATGAAAGATTGGAAAGTAATCCTTGGCCAGAGTGGCCTAAGATCTGTAAAACAGATTATGGTCAAGAAGAAGCGATTGCGGTATTTAAAAAAGACCCACGTATTTATGAAACGACGGTTAAAGAATGTATCTTAGATGATAAGAAGAATCTAAAACAGATCAAAACTGTAAAAGTGCACTTCAACAATGGCAAGCTTGAAGAAGTTAAGGGTTCAGAACAAATTTTAGATTGTGACTTACTTTTGATTGCGGCAGGCTTTATTGGTGTTGAGGATGACTTAAAGAAGAGTTTTAAACTTGAAACTTCACAAAGAAATACGATTGTGACACAGCCAGATTCATATCAAGTCAAAGACAAATACTTTACGGCTGGTGATTGTCATAGAGGTCAATCGTTAGTTGTATGGGCCATCCATGAAGGTAAGGAATGTGCTAAAGAGGTCGATAGCTATTTAATGGGTTATACAAATATTGAATAATTTAAAGTTGATTTAAGCTTAGAATCATATCCTTATATTGTAAACAAGGAGGTATAAGGACATGAAAAATGAAATGCCAAAAATTCCAAATTCAAATTATAGATTATTCAAGAAAGGTTCCAAATTGATTTTAAGTGCTGCAACATTTGGCGTCGTTGCCGCCGGAAGTTTTCAAGGTGTCAATTATGTAGTGAATAACTACAACAAAGAAAATACAACGGTGCAAAGTACAAATGTTGTGAAGACTTCAAGTTCAAACACTTCAAGTGTAAGTACAGTGGCTCAAAATTGTATGCCAAGTATTGTATCGATTACAAATGTATCAGTTTCGGATGTACAAAATTATTTCAGTATGTATGGCAGAAATTCTAGAAGCAATCCATTTACGCAACAAGAAAGTACAAGTGTAGGTAGTGGTGTCATCATTAATAAACAAGATGGTGAAATCGACATTTTGACAAACTATCACGTGATTGAAGGTGCTACCACTCTAACTTGTACATTAGCGGATAATACCAATGTAGAGGCAACTGTAAAAGGTGTAGATGAAGATCGTGACTTAGCTGTAATTTCGATTAAGACGAAAGACTTAAGTGAGGATACACTAAAACAAATTGCGATTGCGACAATCGGAGATAGTGACAAGCTTCAAGTTGGTGAACAAGTTGTTGCGATTGGTAATGCGTTAGGTTATGGTCAAAGTGTTACAACAGGTATTGTATCAGCCACAAATCGTAGTGTATCAACAAGTTCAAATAAAGATACATCACAATCTTATATTCAAACGGATGCAGCAATCAATCCAGGAAACTCTGGAGGTGCCCTACTTAATATGAGTGGTGAATTGATTGGCATTAACTCCGCAAAATTAAGTGATACCGATGTAGAAGGTATGGGCTATGCGATTGCGATCAGCGATGTCAAAGATTCCATCAATACCATGCTTCAAGGAAAAGATGTAAGTAAATCATCGACACAATCTTCTTACTATAACAATAATGAAGAAGATGACGATGACTCCACTTCTCCATTTGACTTCTGGAACTAGAACTAATAGACTGTTTAGATCATTTTAAACAGTCTTTTATTACATTTTTAAACAAATTATGTTATATTGAATATGACGAAGGCGTTATATGCGCAAACTGGGTTGCTAACCCTTATCCGAGAAGATAAGGACGCTGCCCTTTTCAAATTTTGGAGCTAAAACAGGGACTTGATTCCTGTTTTTTTTTATTGTAGAATGTTTAAGATGTTTTTTTGTGGATATGGATCGAATGACCATAATCTATGTATGAAGGCATCAATTTGATTAGTTACATCGTATTCTGTAAAAGAAACGAAAGTAGGAGGAAATATGAACAAATCAAAACTATCAGTACGCCAGATGTGCGTGTTGGCTTTATTTTTAGCCATCGAAATCATCATGTATCTAACACCAATTGGATACTTACGTATTAACGCATTAAGTGTTACATTGATGCACGTGCCTGTAATTATTTTGGCTAGCACAATGGGACCTGCTGCAGGAGCTTTCTTAGGATTCGTATTCGGATGTACTTCAATAATTGGAGCTACAATGACACCTGGAATCACAAGCTTTGTCTTCTCTCCATTCGTAACCGTTGGTGGTATTTCTGGTAACTTCTTTAGTTTAGTTATAGCTTTAGTTCCACGTATTTTATTAGGTGTGATTGCTGGTTATGTATTTAAATTCGCTAGAAAATATGCGAAAAATACTCCAGTCGCTGCAGGTATTGCCGCAGCCGTAGCAACAGTATGCCACACAATCATGGTATTAGGATTGATCATTATCTTATTTGGTCCTCAATACTCAGAGGCTTTAGGTATTAGCCAAGCCGCACTAAACGGTGTTATGGCTGGTGTCATTGGAACAAACATGCTTCCTGAAGTCATCGTAGCTGTTGTTTCAAATATGGCTCTAGCTACTGCATTAAGTTCAAGATACGTTGGAATTACTCAACAAGCATAGTCAATGAATAGTGTAACTTTGGTTGCACTATTTTTTTTAATTGTTTTATAATGTTCTGGGTGATAAAAATGGATTTAAATTGGAAATTAAATAAAACAGAACATATTGTAC